>Ga0208849_1000044_pt1 | contig 122992 bp, 114 predicted proteins | sample NGESurdeep072012_10_FD_184470 | JGI IMG/M metagenome (GOLD analysis project Ga0208849, IMG submission 184470) | Arctic peat soil microbial communities from Barrow, Alaska - NGEE Surface sample 53-3 deep-072012 (SPAdes) | ecosystem: Environmental > Terrestrial > Soil > Wetlands > Peat ... | reverse complement strand
TGACTGCGCCGGCCCGTTCACGCTGCGTTTGCAGAACACGACTTCGCCGTTCGAGTCGCTGCTCGAATCGATTCTCTACCAGCAACTGCACGGCAAGGCGGCGGCCACCATTCACCGCCGCGTGCGCGAGTATTTCGGCGGCGACCCCGCGCCGCAAATCCTGATCGACACTCCCGATGAGCCGCTGCGCGCAGCCGGCGTCTCCGGAAACAAGATCAAAGCATTCCGCGACCTGGCCGCCCGCACGCTCGACGGCACTGTACCCACGCACGCCGCCATTCGCAAAATGCCTGACGCCGAGATCATCGAACGCCTCACCGCGGTGCGCGGCATCGGCACCTGGACCGTGGAAATGCTGCTCATCTTCCGCCTCGGCCGCCCTGACGTGCTTCCCGTAACCGACTATGGCGTGCGCAAGGGCTTCGTGCTCACATTCCAACGCGTTCCCAAGTCGCGCCCGCTTGTGGCCGCCGATCTGCCCAAGCCCGATGTGATGCTTCGCCGCGCCAAACGCTGGTCGCCGTACCGCTCCGTGGCGAGCTGGTACCTTTGGCGCGCCTGCGACCTGGCGAAGAAAACTGATCCCACCGGGCGCTCAACGCGATAGAGCGGTTCCAGAATTTACTTGCCCTTTTTCAGTGCAGTGAAAGGTGGCATTTACTTCCACCCCAGCGGCCAGGACCTGCCGCCGGGGGCCCCGGTTGATGAAAATGCCACTGGGCACCCGTGAAGCCGGTATGCAGCAATTCTGGAACCGCTGTAGCCGTAAAATAGCCTGAGCGGCCGGCGAAGATTCTGGCGCGACTTAGTACATTCCAGTCATTCTGGGTAATCGATGCCTCAAGGAAATCGCTTTGTTTGCATTCACGGTCACTTTTACCAGCCGCCGCGCGAGAATCCATGGCTGGAGACGGTGGAGATTCAGGACACTGCCGCTCCCTACCACGATTGGAACGAACGCATTTGCGCTGAATGCTATGCGCCCAATGGCGCTGCCCGCATAGTGAATGACAAGAACCAAATCACGCGCATCGTGAACAACTACGAGCGCATGAGCTACAACTTCGGCCCGACACTGCTGAGCTGGCTCAGGGAAAATGCGCCGCGCACCTTCCGCATGATCCTCGACGGCGAGAGCCGCAGCCGCCAGCGCTATCGCGGCCACAGTTCGGCCATGGCGCAGGGCTACAACCACATGATTCTGCCGCTGGCCAGCGCGCGCGACCGGAACACGCAAATCCGCTGGGGCATTGCAGATTACAAAAAAAGTTTTGGCTCCGCGCCTGAAGGCATGTGGCTGCCGGAGACAGCGGCCGACACAGCCACCCTTGAAGCGCTCGCATCAAACGGAATCAAATTCACGGTACTCGCGCCGCACCAATGCAAACGCATTCGCGCGTTGAAGGGCGAAGGCGACCAAACCGAGTGGACAGACACACCCGCTGCAACCGTGGATACGACGCACCCGTATCTCGTTCGCTTCGCTTCGGGCGCATCGATCGCCATTTTCTTTTACAACGGCCCGGACTCGCGCGCCATTGCCTTTGAAGGGCTGCTCGATTCAGGCGACAATCTTGCCGTGCGGCTGAGAGCGGGCTTCAGTGAATCCGATAAGCCGCAGCTGGTTCATGTGGCGACCGACGGCGAGTCTTACGGGCATCACCACAAATACGGCGAGATGGCGCTGGCCTACGCGCTGCGCCTGCTGGAGCAGGACAGGACGGTGAAGCTGACCAACTACGCGAGCTTCCTTGAACAGTTTCCGCCCGAATTCGAGTGTGAAATTGTGGACGAAACGTCGTGGAGTTGCGAGCACGGCATCGAGCGCTGGCGCTCCAACTGCGGCTGCAACGGCGGCAAGGCGGGTTGGAACCAGAAATGGCGCGCGCCTCTGCGCAACGCCTTCGACGAGCTGCGCGATGCGCTCGCGCCACTCACTGAGCGCGAAGGCAGCAAGCTTTTCAAGGATGTGTGGGTTGCGCGCGATGCGTATATCGATGTCGTGCTCGACCGTAGCACGGAATCCGCTGACCGATTCTTCAATGCGCAACAGTCGCACGAGCTTTCGGAATCCGAGCGCATTCGCGCTCTGGAGTTGATGGAGATGCAGCGCCACACCCAGCTCATGTACACCAGCTGCGGCTGGTTCTTTGACGACGTCGCGGGAATTGAGACGGTGCAGATTATCGCCTACGCGGCGCGCGCGCTGCAGTTGGCGAGGCAGCTCTTTGGCCAACAGGCGGCACCGTTCGAGCCGGCGTTCCTCGCGCGGCTGGCTGAAGCGCACTCCAACGATCCAGAGGCCGGCGACGGGGCCAGCATTTATGAAAAGAGCGTCGCCACCATGGAGCTGAACCTGGAGCAGGTGGCTGCGCACTACGCCATCAGCTCGATCTTTTCTTCGTTCGCCGATGAGACGGATCTTTTCTGCTTCCACGTCCGGCGCATCTCCTACGAAATTTATACTTCCGGCCGAGGCCGCCTTGCCCTGGGCCGGGTGCATGTGGCAAGCGGGATTACCGGGGACGCGCAGAGCTTCTCGTTTGCGGCTCTCCATTTCGGCGGTCAGAACATCACTGCCGCGGTCAAAGTCTACGACGACGCGGTCGCTGCCGACTTCGAGGCTTTCTCTGCCGAAGCCGCCAGCTATGTGCAGGGCGCCGACTTCCCTGAGGTTATTCGCCAGATTGACCGCTTCTACGGCCACGCCGACTACTCGCTCACTTCGCTTTTCCGTGACGAGCAGCGCCGCATCGTCGCGGTTATTCTCAGCTCCACTCTGGGCGACATTGAGAATTCGCTCACCACGATCTACCGGGATCACGCCAGTCTGATCCACTTTCTCACCCAGGCGGCCCTGCCCAAGCCGCCCGCGCTCACTCTCGCCGCAGGCTTCGCCATCAACGCCGGCTTGCGCCGCGTAATTGAGGGCAACCCCATCGATGTTGCGCAGATGCGCTCTCTGCTCGCGATGGCCAAGGCGGATCAGGTTCGACTCGAGACGGCCACGCTTTCCTACATCGCCGATAAGCGCATGAAGTTCGCCATGGTCGATTTGCAAAAGTCCGCGGGATCGCTCAAGATGCTCGACCGCGCCCTTATGCTTGCGCGCACGATTGCTGTGCTGCCCTTCGATCTGAATCTCTGGCAGGCGCAGAATATCTGGAACGAAATTCTGCGCGCCTCAGGCTACGGGCTCACCGCGCTGGCCGCGGAAGAGCGGCCGCGCTGGGAGAAGGACTTCAACGACCTTGGCGCGTGCCTGACCATCGACACAGCGGCCCTGCGCGCAGGCGAGCAAGCCGACGCGCTGGCGGCAGCTGATTAAAGCGGTTCTCCGGTTGCCGCTCAGCTCCGCCGATTCGCTAATTTGCTCTCTGGAGCTTTCCATTTTTCAGCGTGAACCGCTCGCCGCGCCAATCGATTGTATTGCCGGCAAATCCCGCAACCCACAGGCCTATCGCCAGCGCATCGCACAGTGGCAGCAGCCAGAGATTGGGAAGCACTTCGTGATCGCCAAGAACGGCGGCACCCACCGTCATGGCCTGCGCGAGGCGCAGGAAGAAACTAAGCCCCAGCAGCCACAGGCTCAAGGGGCTTAATCCGCTGGCCAGCACATTCAGTAGCGCCCACGCGAGCCCATGTGTAAAAATCAGGCCCGCATAGCCCGCGGGCCGCGAGCAGCGCACGGTCCGCAGCCAGCGCAGTTGATGATCGAAGAATCCGCGCCAGCTATACGCGGGCACGGAGGTCTCGACAACATCGGCGCTGACCGCGACGCGATAACCTGCACGGGAAATGTGCGCGCCCAGCTCGTAGTCGTCGGCCAGGTAATCCACGATCGACAGCAAGCCGCCGATTTTATCTAGCGCCTCGCGGCTTACGGCGAGGGTCGAGCCGAGCCCGTAATGCAGCCCGCCCTCGATCAACTTCGAGAGCAGGATGCCGGGCATGAACTCCGTAGCGATCCCAAGCGCTTCAAATCGCGAAGGCAGACTACTGCCACCCAAAGCCGGCCCGTGCGCTCTTCCGCGATAGAGCGCTGTGACCAGCCCCACTGGTGGTTTGGCCGCGTCTTGCGAAGCGGGGGCGAAGCGGCACATCACCCGCTCCAGATAGCGAGGACTCACCGTTATATCGGAATCGTTGATGAGCAGAAAATCATGCCGCGCGTGTGTAGCGAGTTGCGCCAGCGTGCTGACTTTGCCGTTGGTGCCCAGCTTTTCCGGACATTGAATCAGCCGAATCGCATGCGTGGGAAACTCGGCTTGCAGCTCCCTCACAGCCGCGGATGCGGGATCGTCCAGCGACGCAGCGCCGAAGAGCAATTCGTACTCGCCCACATAACTCTGCCGGCAGTGACTGCGAAAGGCATCCATCATGCCGGGGTCGAGCCCCTTGAGAGATTTGAGAATGCTGACGTCTGGCGCGAAATCAGGATGCGGGACTCGCCGCTCGCGCATGAAGACACGTGCCGCCACGATCGCCGCCAGAAAGTAACCCATTCCGGCCACGGCCAGCGACGTCGTCACCATCTCTACGGCCAGCGCCAGTGCGTGCGGCATCACAAAGGCAGTTTACAGGGGTCAGGTTTCAGGGGTCAGACTTGGCTGCGCTGGAACGATCCCGACACCTGGCACCTGAAACCCGACACCCGTTCTCACTCGTACCGCAGCGCCTCAATCGGGTCAAGATTCGCTGCCTTCCACGCGGGATAGATGCCGAAGACCAATCCGATGACGCAGGCAACAACGAAAGAGACAATTACCCAGGTATACGAAAGCGTGGCGTGCAGAAAGGAGACAGCAAAATGCAGAATCAGCGTAAACAGCGCTCCGGCTAAGATGCCCAGCAGCCCGCCAACCATGCAAAGTGTTACCGCTTCCAGAGTGAATTGCAGCAGAATGTTTTTCCTGGTCGCGCCAATCGCTTTACGCACGCCGATCTCCCGCGTGCGTTCCGTCACGCTGACCAGCATAATATTCATCACGCCCACGCCACCCACCATTAGGCCGACGGAGGATACTGCGACCATGAACGAGAATAGCCCGATGGTGAGCTGATTCCAGAGGCGGGTGAGCGAATCAGGGCTGAAGATGGCAAAGTTGTCGTCCTGCTGCACATGCAATTTTCGCCGCACGCGGAGCAGCTCGCGGATTTCCTCGGTCACAATAGCCTTGTTGGCAGGATCGTCGTATCGCGCCACAATCCAGAAGTCGAGTATCTCAGGATGAATCTTTCTGAAAGTCTTGAGAGGGAAATAGGCTGAATTGTCCTGGGTATTGCGTCCGCTGCCGAATGGTTGCGGTTGCGGGTCGAGCACGCCGATGACTGTGAAGATATCGCCGCTGCACTCCACGTCCTGGCCCAGCGGCGATTTGTCGGGGAAGAGGTCTCGCGCGGAATCGTGACCGAGAACGACCACATTGTCACCATGCTCGGCTTCCGATTCCGTCCACATTCGGCCTTCCTTCAGATTCACGCTAACCACTTGAGTAATAGCTTCGGTGCCGCCATTGATAATCGTGTTCTGGATTTTGTGCGTGCCGGCTTTCATGGCAACGCTGCCCAAGCCGGTCTGAAAATTCTGGTAAGTCAGCTCGGGATCGACGGCGACGACATGCGGCAGGCTGCGCATGGCTACGCCGTCTTCGTAAGTGAGCTTTTTGCGATTCAGCTCCTCGGTCGTGGGCCGGTGCCCAAACGGCTCATACTGGAAGATCCACAAGTCGTTGGTGCCCAGCGTGCTGACGAAATGATCGATGTTGGAATTAAGGCCATTGATCGCGGAGGAAATCAGGATCACGGTCGTAATGCCGATGGAGATGCCAAGGATGGTGAGACCCGAGCGCAGCTTGTTCTTGCGCAGAGTATCCAGCGCTAGTATGACTGCTTCTCCGGATTGGCCGATTGCGCGCATAGGTGAGTTCGCACTTCAGTGTTCGTAGTTCACAGTTCCAGATTCGCGGTTCTCAGTTTTTCCTGGTCATCGATCGAGTCCAAAATGCGCTTACATTTCCGCGCGAAGCGCAGTAATGGGGTCAAGAGCGCTGGCTTTGTACGCAGGGTAAATCCCAAAGAATAATCCGACAGCAGTGGACACAAAAAGCGCGACCAGGACAGACCAGAGCGCAACAACAGACGGAAAAGCAACCGCCAACGTAATGAGCTTGGCCCCGGTTATGCCAAACGCCGCGCCGACGGCTCCGCCCAGCGTGGCAAGCAACGCCGATTCAATGAGGAACTGGAGCAGGATGTCGCGGCGGCGCGCGCCCAGCGCTTTGCGCACGCCAATCTCCCGCGTCCGTTCAGTCACGCTCACCAGCATGATGTTCATGATCACGATGCCGCTGATCACCAGCGCGACCGCGGCGATGGCGACGACCACGGTGCCGAAGTTGTTCAGGATGCTCACCAGCAGGTTCCCGAAAGTTGCACTGGAATCGATAGAGAATGCGTCAGGCGTGCCGGGGGCGAGATGACGCCGAGTGCGAAGAATAACGCGAAGCTCGTCGCTGACGGCTTCCATCACGGCTCCGCCACCGCCCGAATTCACGAGAATCTGCAGGCTCTGGTTGGAGCCGTATGCCTCAAGGAAACTGGTCAGAGGAATCGACACCCAGTTGTCCATGCTGCGGCCAAACATCTTGCCCTGGCTCTCGCCCACTCCGATGACGGTGTAAAGCGCGCCGTCGACGCGAATCTCTTTGCCCAGCGGGTCGCCCGGGCCCAGTACGTTGTCCACAATGTCAGAGCCGACGATGGCTACATGCGCCGAGTGCTGGTCTTCCATCTCGGTAAACGACCGGCCCAGCACGATGTTGAGATTCGAAATCGGCGGCATCGTCCACGTCCAGCCGCGAATGTCGGTGTCTGTTGTGGATTGACTTCCGCGTACAACTTTGCCCGTAGTGTCGCGCTGCGCTCCCACTGCTACGCAAGTCCGGCACTGGTCGAGAATCGCGCGATAGTCGTCGTAGGATATGTCCTTGCGTTTTTGAAATTCGACGAACTCCTGGATGGTCATGAACGTCTGAGGCATCTTGCTGATGGTTATGACTGCCGCGCCGTAAGTATTGATCTTCGACGTGACAAATTGCTTGGCTCCATTGGTCAGCGTGACCACCATAATGACTGAAGACACGCCGATGATCACGCCAATCAGCGTGAGAATGGAGCGCAGTTTGTTCGCCCAAAGCGACTGCAGCGCGATTTTGAAGGCCTCACCGAACGGCATGATCTACTTTCATGATACGCAAACGCTGGTTTCGGGGTTCCGGGCGAATGAATTAGCGGCCCGAGCTGCCAAACCCCTTTTCCGCGCGGACGGAGACTTCCAGGCTTTCAACCTCTTGGACGAGGCCTGTGAGAACAGGTACCGGCACCATCTGCGCGATCTTTTCGCCCGCCTTGAGCTCGACGGCTACGTCGCCGAGGTTGGTCATCACCACCAGGATTTCGCCGCGGTAGCCGGAGTCGATTACGCCGCCCGTTGTGGCAATGCCCCGCGCCGCCATCGATGATCGGTCGCGCACCAGCAGACCAAGGGGAGAGCCCGTTCGCGGATCGCGCGCTTCGACAGCGATTCCCGTCCGGACCTTGACCGTGGCACGGGGGGCAAGCGTAATTCCCTCCAGCGCAAACAGGTCATAGCCCAGATCTTCGCCCGGATGCGCGACCACCGGCGCCCGTGCACCTGCTTCCAAAAGCTTTACGCGCAACATGAGTCTGATCGTACCAGCGAGAGGGTGGTAGCAGCGGGGCGGGAAATGCCCTTTACGAAGGCCGAATCCAGATCCTGTCTCCAAATCCTGCTTTGGGGCCGGTGAGCCTTTCGGAGCGACCGGATAACCCTTTCGTCGCATTGATGCGCGGGATTCGGTGTCCTAGAATGGGCTTGAAACGCTCACCCCAGGCGTCTGTTTCAAGCGAGTGAAAGCCCTGCAAGGCATGCCAGTATCGATCGGCGAGCCAAAGGTTGAAGGGCCCCTAAAACAACAAATTACAAATCCTTTGGCCGGCGGTTTCGGCGAAAGCGCCTTTATCTTTGCTCAGGATGGACATAGATGAGAATCATTATCTTCGCGGAACAATTCAGAAATGGTAATTGGGATGTGTGGGAACACACGTGCAGCCACAAAGAGGCTCAGGCGCTTGTGGATGCAGCGCGCTCTTTAGCCAAAGCTCACACGCCGAAAGGCCGCCTCGCTCACGAGGACTTTCTTCAGAGCGCCCGCAAGATTTTCGATGTTGCCAATGGAACGCCCGCTAGCCCCAGGCATGGGGATATTCGGGTCTACAGTATCTGCATCGATCAGACTGTGATCGGAGTTTGCGAAAAGATTCGCCAGTATTCCGAAAGGATCGCTGAAGCCCATCGGTTTGCTGAGTTCGGGCTTGGGAAATCGGCCTGACTGGCCAGTAGAATCCGCCTAAAAATTCCTGAAGACGACCTAACAAAATGGTCAGCCCCAACCGGTTTTGTTCCGGTTGGGGCTGTCGTTTGTTGCCCCAACGACAAGATTCTGTCGCCGGGGATTTGAGCATTCGGCAAAAGGACCTGTAAGCCGAATTCTGTTCCAGGCTCACTCACAAAATTTGTGAGCAGGCCCTACTGCGGTCATTCCTCTAGGCGCCGCGTTGCCGCGGACACTCATCAGCGACCTACCCGGAGGTTTCGGCGATTGCCTGAACACCCCAGCGACGAAGACCTGTCGCCGGGGGCCCCGGTTTGAGCCGCCTTGCCGCATCGGGCCGATGCGCAACCGGCGCCTGGCTCATGGCCCCGGTTTCCCTCCCTATTTGGTCTTGCTCCGTGTGGGGTTTACCCTGCCTCCGGCATTACTGCCGGAGCGGTGCGCTCTTACCGCACCTTTTCACCCTTACCAGGACTGGCCGTCCAGGCGGAAGCCCTTCGGGCCAATTGTCCGCGCCGAAGCGCGGACTACCTGGCGGTATGTTTTCTGTGGCACTAGCCGTCCACGGGATTTGAAGCCCGCGTCCCGGACGTTATCCGGCACACTGCCCTGCGGAGTTCGGACTTTCCTCTCCCGGCAACCCCTGCTTGCGCAAGGACTTCCGGCAGCGACCGCCCGGTCCTCCTGCCAGACACTAGTGTATCGCGAAATAAGCGTCAAATTCCGAGGATAACGAGTTGCGATGAGCACGGCCGATTGATTTGATTGGGAGGCTTTAAAGCTCGCTACAGCTTCTCCGGCCACTTGCGGCTGTGGTGAATCACGGAAGAAAACATAGGTTGCGTCGCTTGTTAATCTTTTCCCTTGAACTCGCTCAGTGCATCGACGATTTTGGGCCTGAGAATGGAGACATCGTACAAAAGTAGATTCCAGATAATATCCAGATCCACCTCTTCGTAGGCGTGGATGATGCGGTTTCGCGTCGCATTGATCTTCGCGATCGGAATCTCTGGATGCAGCGCAACATACTCGGGGGCGTCGGCAAGCAGCTTTCGCGCCGCTTCGCCCACAACACCCAGGTTCCGCAGCACGGCATCCTGAAGAATGGTGTCAGCCATGAAGTCGCTTTCGGACTTGTCAGAGGTATACCGCTGAATCCGGTCAAGCGCGTCGAGTATGTGTTCGAGATAATCCGCGGCTCGCTCTGGGTGACGACTCATACCGGCTCAGCCTCATCCAGAACCCGCTGCCGAAACTTTGCGGGAAGAGAATTTGGAGTCAAGAGGTCAACTTTGACGCCGGTTCGCACTTCGATTTCCATTTGCAGACCGGCCAGGTCTAGCAGGCTCGCGCGGGGGGCGGGGTCCACGAGGATGTCAAGGTCGCTGTCGTCGCTGTCCTCGCCGCGCAAGACGCTTCCGAATACGCGCGGGTTTGCCATCCCGGCTTGCAGCACAAGCTGGCGAATGGTTTCCCGGTACTGCGGAAGTATCTCGGACGGTCGCATAGAAGCCTGTTTCCCTGAACTGCTTCTATTCTAACTAACATCCACATTACGGGAGGCCGGGATAGGGCTCGGCCCGTCTCGCTTTGATACAAAGGGTGCCGAATGCCTGTGACGAGCTGCTGGGGAGGCGCATACTTCGTTTGCATTTTCCGTTCGTCAGGAGCCATCCAATCCTTGGTCGGTTCCAGGGAATGCTTGCCGGCTGCCACGCTTGCTCTGGCGCGTGGCCTGAGAAGTTTAAGCCGCGAATTTAAATCCCACTTCAAATCGAGGACCAGCCTATGAAAATCGTTTCAATTATCGCCCGTTACCTGCTCGGAGCCGTGATGGTATTCGCCGGCTCCAACCATCTCATCAATTTTCTTCCCAGTGGGCCAATGCCTGCGGGTGCGGCCGGCCAGTTTCTCACGGCGATGATTGCGACGGGCTATATAGCCATCGTTGGAGTCTGCGAAGTGATTCCAGGGCTGTTGCTTTTGGTCAACCGCTTTGTGCCACTGGCCCTCGTTGTGCTCGGCCCGGTCATCGTGAACATTTTCATTGTGAATCTTTTGATGGCGCCAAAGGCTTTGCCAATCGCAGTCCTCGTGATCATCCTCTGGGTTCTTGCGGTGTGGCCCGTGCGCTCGGTGTTTCTGCCACTGTTGCGGCAGCGCGTTGCGGAATAAGAATGGGGGACATTCCGGTTTCGCATGAATGATGCAGGCCGCCTCGCGGGCTGCTTTGCGAATTGCCTGGCGATTCAGCCCGGGACGCGGATCACCGCTACAATCTCAGACAGGGATGATTCAGTACCTCTATCTTGGCCGCGTTGACTATGCTGAGGCGCTTCGTCTTCAGCAGGAGCTCATCGCGCTGCGCACGGCTGGACGCATCGGCAATGTGCTTCTGCTCCTTGAGCATCCGCCGGTACTCACCCTGGGCCGCAACGCCAATCGCTCGAACATTCTCGCGTCCGATGAGCTACTGGCCGCGCGCGGCGTAACGCTGCACCAGATCAACCGCGGCGGCGACGTCACCTATCACGGCCCCGGCCAGCTTATCGGCTACCCAATCTTCGATCTGCGCAGCCTGCGCAACCCGAGCGGACATAATCGGCTGGGGCCGGTCGACTTTGTTCGTCTCATGGAGGAGGCGCTGATTCGCCTCTGCGGCGAGTTGGGCGTTCCGGCCGGCCGCATCTGCGGATTGACCGGTGTGTGGTGCGGGCTTGGCGGGCAGCAGATTTCGTCAGGCGGGTCCGATTGCGACGCACCAAGCGCATCCAAAGGGCTGCCATCCGCAGGACCGTGCGATGCGCCGCCGCAGTCCGCGGGGCGGAAGATCGCCGCAATCGGGATTCATGTCGCACGCGGCGTCACGTCGCATGGATTCGCCTTCAATGTGACCACCGATCTGCGCGACTTCTCGCTCATTAATCCCTGCGGCATTACTAACCGCCCCGTCACGAGTCTCGAGAGGGAAGTCGCGGAGCCGGAGAACCTGCCCAGCCTCGAATCTCTTGCCCACACGTCCGCACTCCAGTTCGGTATTGTCTTTAATGAGCCGGTCGAGTTTGTTGAGAGCCTCGCCGCCCTGCGGGCGATGGCCGACGCTGCGCCAGAGTCACTTGCATCCGGATTTCCAGTGCCCGTCTTTCCCGCTCAAGGCACGCCGCTCCAGATTCCGCCGGAGATTGAGCGTCTGCGCCGCAGCAAAGACCGGCCTGTTTCCGCATAAGCCTCGCTTGAGTCCGCGATTAAACGACATCCGCTTCATTGCGCGCGCGATTTATAATCCGGCAGGAGCCCCGTGCTCTCACCCCAAGTGCGAGGACCTGTCCGCAGGACCCGCGTGTGCGGCGCGCGGGAGCAGCGTTGGCGGCTTTTGATTGCGAAGACGGGAACGCGAAGAGAGGAATGCATGCCGACTGAAGTCATCATGCCCCAGATGGGTGAGTCGATCTTCGAGGGCACGATCACCAAATGGCTCAAGGCCGTTGGCGACACCATCGCAATCGACGAGCCGCTCTTCGAAATCTCTACTGACAAAGTTGACGCCGAGATACCCTCGCCTGTTGCCGGCGTGCTGGCTGAAATTCGCTTCGCCGAGGGCGCCACTGTCGAGGTCAACACCGTGGTTGGCGTCATAGGAGAAGCCGGTGCTAAGGTCGCGGCGCCGCAGGCGAGCAGCGCACAATCGCCAGCAGAAAAGTCTGCCCCGCTGCAGGTGGCGCCAAAAGCGCAGGCAATCGCGGCCCGGTCGCCAGCGCAGATGTCTGCCCAGTCACAAACGGCGGAAGCACCAATCGGCCGCATCCGTTCTTCGCCGCTCGCGCGCCGGATTGCCAAAGAGCATGGCGTCGAGCTAAGCCGCATTGCCGGTTCGGGGTCCGAAGGCCGCGTTACCAAGGAAGACGTTTTGCGCGCGGCAACTTCTGCATCGACACATCAGCCCGTCCAAAGGTCTACCGCAACGCAGTTGCCGCCGCAGGTGGCGCAGGGGCCGCCGCCCGATCTGGCCACATTGCCCACTGACCCCGTTCCGCTCACCCGCATGCGCGCCATCATTGCCGAGCGCATGGTCCAGAGCGTAAGCGCCAGCCCTCACGTTTACACGGTTTACAAAGTGGACATGACGCGCATTGCGCGCCTGCGCGAGCAGCGCAAGGCCGCCTTCGGCCAGCGCAATGGCGTCAAGCTCACGTTCATGCCCTTCATCGCTGCCGCCGCCGTCGCCGCGCTGCGCCGCTGCCCCATTGTCAACGCTTCGCTTGAAAATACGGACAAGGGCCTCGCCATCCATTATCACCGCAGCATCGATCTGGGTATCGCCGTGGCTCTTGACTGGGGGCTGATCGTGCCCGTCATTCGCCACGCCGAGCAGCGCAGCTTTGCCGACATCGCGCGCACCATCGCCGATCTCGCTCTGCGCGCCCGCTCGAAAAAGCTCCTGCCCGACGAGGTTGGCGGGTCGACATTCACGCTGACGAACGCGGGCGCATTCGGTGGCGAGTACGGGATGCCGATTATCAACCAGCCTGAGTCGGCAATCCTTGCTGTCGGCGGTTTGCGCAAGGAGCCAGCCGTCCTGACCGACGCCGAAGGCAACGACACAATTGCGATTCGGTCGATGCAGTATTTCTGCCTGGGCTTCGATCATCGCCTCATCGACGGCGCCGACGGCGGCAAGTTCATGCTTGAATTCAAAAAGACGCTGGAAGGCTGGAGCCAGGAGATCGGGTAGAATTCGCCGCAGGCAGATTTATCGCTCACCGTACACGAATTCATTTGGGGCGATCATCAATCTCACTTCGCGACTATTTGGCCGTTCCACATCGTTAGGCCCAACCGAAACGGTTAGTAGCTGAGCTGCTTGGTCCCAATTTACATCTCCGACCTCGAAGTCACCTCCGACTTCGCCCAAATCGGGTGCAGTTTTGCCAAACTTCTTCTTCCAAGCTGCCTCTGCGCTCCTGAAAACATTTATGCACTCGCGATGATTGTCGTTCCAGTGGAACCAGAGCAATCGCTGTCCGGTATCGTCTCCGCCATACCAAATATCGTCAGGAGTCCCGTGGCCAGTAATGTCCTTCTCGAGGATGATGCCGTACTGCCAATCCTCCACCAATTGACCTTTGTTGTAAAAGCCGATATCCACCCGGAAAGCCTCGCGCTTCGGATCGTGGCGAGGGTAAAAAACCTGATACACGACATTACCGACACGCTGCTCCGCTGAAATCAAGCTCGGCGTGTTCTTCCTCGGCTTTGGGTTTGAAGGATAGAGGTTGGTCCTGGTCCCCGTTTGAGCAAAACACAGGGAAGAAAGTGCAAAGAAAACAAACGTTCCTCGAACAAAAGTGCGAACCATAGAGAGACCGATCCTCGCGCTCGAATCGCGCCGCACCACCCGAAGCTCAAAATCGCTTTCAAGCTTCAGGCAGCTTCGTTGATCCTTCGAATGCCGCAGTCGCTTCGTGCAGCTTATTGAAAAATCGGCTTGGCCCGATCAATTCTGTCACGTGATGCCGATCGAAGTCGGATTTCAGATCCCACGGCACGCGCGCAAACGCCAGCTCCACTCCAGCCTCGGTAAGGTTCTTCTTCAGCCCCTGCACAACGCGCGCCGCTGTATAGTCCAAGTGCGTCATCGCCTCCGCGTCGATAACCACCCACTTCACGGCCGACGGCATGGGCTGCACCACTTGCGTAACCTCCTCAAGAAATCGCCCGGCATTGGCATAAAAGAGCTCCGCGCCAAAACGGTAGAGCACCAGCCCAGGCTCGGTAACCACGTGCGGCGCGGCGGGCACGAGCTTCCAGCTTCCGTCCGGGTTTAGCTGGAGTACGCCGCTATGCGGGTGATAATCATGGCGCACAACGCGCGCCAGCGATACCAGCATCGCCAGCACAATTCCTTCTTCAACGCCGACCAGAACGACGACGACCGCGGTCATGACTGCCAGCGCGTATTCCTGCGGGCTCTCGCCGCGGATTTCATGCAGTTCTTTCAGATTGATCAATTTCAGCGCAACCAGAAACACCAGCACGCCCAGCACGCAAGTGGGCAAATGCTGGAGCGGCCCGGTGAGAAACAGCAGCACGACAGCTACCACGAACGCAGTGGTCACCTGAGCAAATTGGCTCTTCGAGCCTGCACCCTCCATCATCGCCGTCTGCGTGGGGCTGCCATTGACCACGAATCCACCGCTCAGCGCCGCAGCGGCGTTAGCAGCCGAAAGCCCATACAGATCGATATTTTCGTCAACCTTCTGGTAATGCTTCGCGGCATAAACTCGCGCGGTGGCCGCGCTCTGCGTAAGAATCATGACGGCGCACGAGGCCGACACCGTGAGCAGCAGCTCGATTTCCTGGCGGTCCATCTTACGGAGACTCATGAGCGCCATTAGTCCCAGGTGCGGCAGACCGGCGGCCACTGGCCCGATGGTCGCAATTCCGTGACCCGCAAAATTCCACTCGGCGCTGGCAGCAATCGCGCCCACAACAGCCACGAGCGCTCCGGGAATTTTTGGAGCGAAGTGGTGCAGCAGCAAGACAAACGTCAGCACGGAGGCCGACAAAAGTAGCGTGGGCAGATTTGCATGCGGCAGTCCGCGAAGCACCTCCCAAAGCTCGACGACGGGCCGGTGCGAATCGACTGGCACGCCGGTCATTTCGCTCAGCACGGAGATTCCTACCTGCACACCCACGCCGGTAAGAAAGCCACACAGAACCGTGCGCGAAAGAAAATCGGCGATGAAGCCGAGCCGAAGCAGGCGCGCCAGCAGCAGGATAACGGCCGTCATCACTGCCACAACGCACGCCAGAGCAATATATTGCGCACTGGCCGGCGTCGCAGTGCCCGACACACCATCAGCAAAGATCGCAGCCGTAGCCGAGTCTGCCGCGACCACCAGGTATCGCGACGAGCCGAATGCCGCAAACGCAACCAGCGGCAGCAGCAGCGAGTAAAGCCCAGTCACCACCGGCATTCCCGCGATCTTGCTGTAGCCGAGCACCTGCGGAATGTCCATGGCCGCCATCACAACCCCGGCGAGCGCATCGTGCAGAGCGCCTGCACGCAGGAATGGCCGACAGCCTCGAAACAGTTTCACGATCTCAAAACTCCTGAGCCATGATGAAAACAAGTTTGGATCGAAACAAATTTGGCGCGAAACAGGTTTGCAACAACACAAATTTGCAGTGCGGATTCGCAGCCGGTTTCATCGAGACTACTACGCGAACCAGATGCACGGTCCGGACTTTTACGCGGCCGAAACTTTATGCGGTCGAAGCTCTTATGTGGACCAGGCCTTGGCACGCTCGACTGCTTTTTGCCAGCGACTGCGCCGTTCGGCACGTTCGCTGGCGGCCATCTTCGGCTCAAAGCGCACGTCGCCTTTGCGCTCGGCGCGCAGCGCATCGGGACTCGGCCAGAAGCCGGTCGCCAATCCTGCCAAATACGCCGCGCCCAGAGCAGTCGTCTCTGTCACGCGCGGCCGGACGACCGGGACCCCAAGAATGTCGGCCTGGAACTGCATCAGCAGATCGTTTACCGCTGCGCCCCCGTCCACTCTGAGGGCCTGAAGCGGCGCGCCGGTTTCGCTATGCACAGCTTCGAGCACGTCGGCCACCTGAAACGCAATCGCTTCGAGTGCCGCGCGGGCAATCTGGCCTGGCCCGGTGTCGCGGCGCAAGCCGATCAGCATTCCCGCCGCGTGCGCATCCCAGTGCGGCGCGCCCAGGCCTACAAACGCAGGCACAAAAACCACGCCGCCTGTGTCGGGCACGCTCCCGGCGAGGGCTTCGACTTCCCCCGACGTTTCGATCAGTTTGAGATTATCGCGCAGCCACTGCACCACCGCGCCACCGATGAAAATGCTGCCTTCAAGTGCATACTCAAGCCGCTTTTGCGCGCTCGCGGCGATGGTCGTAATGAGCTTGTGCCGCGACCGCATAAACTCCGTGCCGATGTTTTGCAGCAGAAAGCAGCCCGTACCGTATGTGTTCTTGGCCTCGCCAGCGCTCCAGCACAACTGGCCGAAGAGCGCCGCTTGCTGGTCGCCGGCTATGCCCGCAATCGCCACGCCGCCGAGGCCTAGCGTCGTCGTCACTTCGCCCACGCGTTCGCTTGACCATTTCACTTCCGGCAGCATGTTCGCGGGAATCCCGAAGAGCTTCAGCAACTCAGCGTCCCACTCGCCCTTGACGACGTTAAAGAGCAACGTGCGCGAGGCGTTGGTCACGTCTGTCACGTGCCTTTGGCCGCTGGTCAGGTGCCAGATGAGCCAACTGTCTACTGTGCCGAAGGCCAGCTCGCCGCGCTCGGCACGCGCCCGCGCACCTTCGACGTTATCGAGAATCCACTTGACTTTAGTGGCGGAAAAATACGGATCGAGTACGAGGCCGGTTTTTGACGAGACCATTTCTCCAGCGCCGCTCTGCTCAAGTTCCTCGCATCGCGCAGCTGTGCGCCGATCCTGCCACACAATCGCCGGATGAATCGCCTTGCCTGTTGCGCGCTCCCACACGATGACGGTCTCGCGCTGGTTGGTGATGCCGATGGCCGCAACGTCGCGCGGCCGCGCGCCCACTTTGCCCAGCGCCTCGACGGCGCAGGAAAGCTGGCTGGTCAGGATCTCCGTTGGATCGTGTTCCACCCAGCCGGCCTGCGGATAGAACTGCTGGAACTCCTTCTGAGCGACTGCCGCAATCGCGCCAGCCGCATCGAAGAGAATCGCGCGTGAGCTTGTAGTTCCCTGGTCGAGAGCTAAAACATACGCCATCTGCGCCACCCACTTTCAGGCAACCAGTCAAACACGGTGAGTAGCTTAGCAGCAAATGAACTCGCGGAAAATGGTGAATCGTGTGTCGGTCTGGCGTACGATGTACCTGCGATGGAGAGCGACTCAATCAGAGCGGAACATGAAGCAGCGACTATCAAAGCGTTCGTGGTACGAGGAAGACAGGAGAGATTCTTGTATCTGCTTGCCGATCCAAAAAGGCGCAAGAAATTCCTCGATGAGCTAGGGCATTTCCGATGGTTCGACCCAAGATTCGCTGCGGCTGTGCCGTGGAAAGTGGACCTACCCTCAGCCTCTGGGGGCGGCACCTTCAAGGGATCGGCAACATCACTCAGTTGTTGCGGTCGAAAGGTGCAAGAAATACGTGCTGGGTCATCTCTCAAAGATATGGCATTGATGGAAAGGAATTGGAACTGGATTCGGCGGTAGAAGCAATAAATGGCAATGGCAGTGGCTCAATCCTGTGCTGTGTTCCGGGGAAACTTGCCTATTTCAATGGTGAGGATGAATCATTGCTCCTCTCAAAGTAAGCGCGAAATGAAATGCCGAGCAACTGAGATTCGGGCATGTTGATCGCTGCGTGGAAATGGAGTAGGATTGAATCCTATCGAGCGGTAGGAAGCGGCCCATGCGCAGCACGCAGCAGTTCAGCGTCACCCTCACCCATGAGATGGCCGAGCTGGTTCGCACCAAAGTCGAATCGGGCGAGTATGCCTCGGAGAGTGAAGTGATCCGAGACGGACTGCGAGCGCTACAACTCCATGAACGGGCCCTCGACAATTGGCTGCGCGAGCAGGTGGCGCCTGCTTACGATGCCATGAAGGCCAACCCCTCGCGCGCCGTATCTGCGGCTAAGGTGCGAGCTTCACTGGCAACCGCGCACAAGACCTCTCTCAAAGCAAGATGAAGTACCATGTCGTCTTCTCGCCGGAAGCAGAGTCGCAGGTCGTCGCTCTCTATTTCCACATTGCAGGAGCTGCGTCCCCCGAAATCGCGGCTAAATTCACCGAAGACATTGTCAAAGAGTGCGAAAGCCTGCGAACCCTTCCTCACCGAGGAACACGTCGCGACTATATCCGTGCGGGCCTTCGCACGTTTGGATTTCGACGCCGCGTCACGATCGCATTTGATGTGGCAGACGATGTGGTCACGATACTGGGCGTTTTTTATGGCGGGCGCGACTTAGAAAAGTTGTTTGAGGAAGAGTAGCTGCATGGCCGGACAACCGGTCTCCGAATCATACTTGTCCAGAGATCGTGCAGCTGCACCTGAATTCCGCTATTGCCCCGCGCGCCTACTGTACCTTGCCCGCCTTATTCTCAAGCACCACATTGCCCAGCACTGCTGTGTCTACTGTCTCCGGTTGGTGCGAGCAGAAGCCGATGCCCACGTAAAAAGGAGCATCCAGATGCAGCTTGATGGGGGGACCGAACTGATGCATCGGTTCGCCATCGAGGCTCAACCAGATCGTGAACTCGTCGCCGTGCTTCTCGATTCCGATCCGCTTGGCGCTGATCGTCACCAGGCTGTCGGGACTCGCGCCGCCCGGCCGACCGCGGCCGCCGATGCGAAATTCCATATCCGTAACCTTCGTATCTTTTTCCGGCCGCCACGCCAGGTGGACCATCCCCGCTCCGTGCTCGGCAACCATTGCCGCCTTTGAATCGTCGTCGAGGCTTTGCCGGATCATCAATACGACTTTGCGATCGCCGTAACCTTTCGGATCGGGGAAGTTAATATCCGCGGCCAGCGAAACGTCACCTGACATACGCTTCCAAAGAAAGCGAAACTCGTCGCGCGAGTACCAGATGTTATATCCCGCCGAGTTGATGGTGTATTGCCCAGTCGCAGCGTCGTAGCTCGCGCTGCCCGGTACCAACGCGCTGCCAATGTCCGACTGGCCATCGAAAATTCCAATGGGCGCATCGAAATTTGTACTCGGCCGGTGAAAGTCGGCGGGCGGCGCTACTTGTTGATGGGTTGCCGAACCGGGCAACGCCCAATCCGGCACGGGCGGCAGCGGATTTTGCGCAGGGGGCGTTTGCGCGTGAACGGTCAGCGCGGCGCAGCAAATTCCGAGCGCGGCCAAAAGTAAATTCAAAGAAATCGGGCGGCAAAGTTTGAAGATTCTCATGGCAACCAACTTTAGCAGACACCTTGCGCCACTGCCCATTAGCCCAGTCTGTCGCCGCTCCGCAGCCCCTGGTGTTGTACCATTCGATTGGATTGACGCCCTCGAAAAGGCCCAGACTCATGACTTCAACATCCTCTCCCCCATCTTCCCCGACACTCCTGGTTCTTGCTGCTGGAATGGGCAGCCGCTACGGCGGTCTAAAGCAAATTGACCCCGTCGGACCTGCCGGCGAAACCATCATTGACTACTCCATCTTCGACGCTCTCCGCGCGGGATTCGGCAAGCTCGTTTTCGTTATTCGCAAGGACATCGAGCAGCAGTTTCGCGAGATTGTCGGGGCGCGCTTTGAGAAACGCGTTGCCGTCGACTATGTTTTTCAGGCGCTCGAGGCCATTCCGCCGCGCTTCACCGTCCCTGCCGGACGCACCAAGCCATGGGGCACCACGCAGGCCATCCTGCTGGCCGCGGACGCAATCCATGAGCCCTTCGCCGCGATCAACGCCGACGACTTCTATGGCGCGGATGCGTACCGCTCGCTGGCCGGGCAACTGACATCCGGCTCGCAGGATTATTCAATGGTCGGCTTCGTGCTACGCAATACGCTCTCGGATTTTGGCTCGGTGGCGCGCGGTGTGTGCCAGGTTTCGGGTGACGGTTACCTTGAGCACATCGCCGAACTCACCAAGGTGGAACGCGACGGAAACGGCGCACGCAACACCGATGCTGCTGGAAAAGTGACGAAACTGACGGGCGACGAGCCGGTTTCGATGAACTATTGGGGATTCACGCCGAAAGTTTTCGATCAACTCCGCGAGAATTTCGAAAAGTTTCTTGAGAGTAGTGGAACCGACCTGAAGTCGGAGTGCTACATACCCAACACAGTCGGCGAGCTGGTGCGCGCTGGGCAGGCGCGTGTCAAGGTGCTGCACTCGCGCGATTCCTGGTTCGGCGTCACTTATCGCGAAGACCGCCCGCGCGTCGTCGAGAGCATCCGCGGCCTCATTGCCAAAGGAACCTATCCCGAGAAGCTCTGGCCTGAAAGTCCGCGGTCATGAGCGAACGGCCGGACGCGCAGGCCGCGGCAAATCAGTTTATTTTCAGCGGCGAAGTTTTAAGCCTGACGCCGCACGGCAGCGGCCATATCAACGACACCTACCTGGTGACCTGCAACGGGCCGGGCGCGCCGGTTCGCTATATTCTGCAGCACATCAATCGTCATGTCTTCCACGATCCTGTTGCAGTCATGGAAAATGTGGAGCGCGTCACGGCGCACCTGGCCGCGCAGGCCGCAGGGCAACCAGACGGCGCTCGCCGTGCGCTTGAGCTTATTCCGGCGCGGGACGGGCGAAACTTGCACGTAGACGCGCAAGGAGAAACGTGGCGCGCCTATCGCTTTATTGAGAACGCGCGCACCTATGAAACCGCGACGTCTACCGGGCAGGCGTTTCAGGCTGCGAGGGCCTTTGGCCATTTCCAACAACAGCTGAGCAGCCTGCCTCCGCCGCGCCTGCACGAGACCATTCCGGATTTTCACAACACGCCGAAACGCTTTGCCGCGCTAGAACAAGCAATCGCCCAGGCCATCGCCGCGGACGCCGCAGGCCGCGCCGCGCTCGCCAAGCCGGAGATCGAATTTGCGCGGTCGCGCCAAGCAATTACGGGCAACCTGCTTGACGCAGGATTGCCGGAACGCATTACGCACAACGACACCAAGTTCAACAACGTGCTGCTCGACGACAAGACCGGCGAGGCCGTCTGCGTTATCGATCTCGATACCGTAATGCCCGGACTGGCGCTATATGACTTTGGCGATATGGTGCGGACCACTACCAGCCCAGCTGCGGAGGATGAGCGGGATCTTTCCAGAGTCAGAATGCAATTCCCGATGTTCGAGGCGCTGGTTCGCGGCTATCTTGAATCGGCCGGCGCTTTCCTGACGCCCGCCGAGAGAAAATATCTTGCGTTCTCAGGCAAGCTCATCACGTTCGAGATTGGGATTCGTTTCCTCACCGACTATCTGGCCGGCGACACGTACTTTAAAGTGCATCGCGAAGGTCACAACCTCGACCGCTGCCGCACGCAGTTCAAGCTGGTGGAGTCGATTGAACAGCAGGAAGACGAAATGAACCGGCTGGTTGAATCCGTGGTCGGATAAGGAATTCGCTTCAGTTTCAAGTTCGCCGGCGCACGCAATCTACATTGCCCGTTACTGCACCTCGCCGATATACACGCCGTAGGGCCCGAGCTCAATGCGATTAATCGCCACAGTGTCGGGTCCGCCCGGCGTCTTCAACAATGTCTTTAATTCTCTCGCTCGCATTCCGGCTTCGCCCAGGGTCAGGTCGACGATCTCCGGGTTGGCGGTAAAGTTCACGCAGACGATGACCTGGGGCGCACCCGCCGCCTGGCGCATCCAGCTAAGGACTTTTGTGTTCTCCGGGTCGAGCATGATGTTGGCGCCATTCTCGAAGGCCGGCACCGTCTTCTTCAGCCGGATGAGCGTCTTGTACCACGCAAGGAGCGAGTTCGCGTCGTTCTTTTCGATCCTGACATTGATGGTCTTTGCGCTTGGCGGCACCGGGAGCCACGGCATCCCGGTGGTAAAGCCCGCTTTTATGTTCCCGTCCCACTGCATCGGCGTGCGCTCGCCATCGCGGCCTTTCTCTTGGGGCCAGCCGATGATCCCAATAGGATCTCTCACGTCCTCCTTGCGCGTGGGCGGCGTGGTTTTCATCCCGATCTCGTCGCCGTAATAGACCAGCGCCGCGCCGCGGCTGGCAAGCAGGACCGTCGCTATCACGCGCTGGATGTCGAGGTCGTGCACGCCGTCGCAATAGCGCGCGTCAATGCGCCGGACGTCGTGATTGTCAAAGAGCAGCAGCGGGATGAGAGCGCTGAGATGCGTCTCGGCGTCGATCAGCTTCCGTCGGAACTCCGTCACATCCAGCTTGTTGATCATGCCGACCTGCGTGTCCATCGGCAGATGAAACTCGGGCTTGTCCGGCGTTCCGTACATCTTTTTCAGCTCGCCTATGTTGGGCATGTAGGTTTCGCCGATCAGCACGCGCGTTCCCGGGAAGTCGCCGGTGGTGAATTTGTCCGCCTCGGCGCGCATCTCTTCCATAACTTCATGCACGCCGGGCTGGTTGTCGGTCTTCGAGCCATCCAGTTGAGGATCGCCGTAGGCGTTGATCATCGGCTTGCCGTCCTTGTCGAGCACCACTCCCTCGTCGGCCAGGCTCGGATCCTCAAAGAGCGTGGTGATCGCGTCAAAGCGAAAGCCGCCGACGCCGCGTTTGAGCCAGAAGGCAATGATCTGCTTGAACGCTTCGTGTACCGCGGGGTTGTGCCAGTTCAGGTCCGGCTGCTGGACATAGAACTTATGGTAGTAATACTGCCGCGTGGTTTCATCCCACCGCCACGCCGAATGGCCGAAAAGCGACTGCCAGTTGTTCGGCGGCTGGCCTTTATCTGTTGCGGTCTGGCCTTTGCCATCCTGCCAGCAGAACCAATCGCGATAAGGATTGTCGCGCGACGACCGCGACTGAATGAACCACTTGTGCTGGTCCGAGGTGTGGTTCATCACCATGTCCATGATCACGCGGATGTGGCGCTTTTTAGCCCTGGCCACCAGCCGATCAAAGTCCGCGAGCGTGCCGTATTGCGGATCGATGTCGAGGTAATTCGAAATGTCGTAGCCGAAGTCCACGTCCGGCGAAGGGTAGACCGGCGTGAGCCAGATCGCGTCGACTCCCAGATCTTTAAGGTAGTCAAGCCGCTTCGTGATCCCGTTCAGGTCGCCGACCCCGTCGCCATTGGTGTCTTGAAAGCTGCGCGGGTACACCTCGTAGATCACGGCGTTCTTCCACCAATCCAATTGCTTCGCCTGCTCCGCTTGCTGCGCAGTACTCGTCATTTTCACCGGCGCTGTCTGCCCTCCTGCCCTCATCGCCACCGCCATCAGCATCAGGCCGGCAGCGCATATTGCAATCCTACTCAAGATTCGACTCGCCGCGATCAGAACGGTCCACATGGCGGTTTCCTCTTTCTTGTTGCGCGGCAAGGTACCTTTGGATTCCCACTACTGACGCTGCCTCGGTGTCTGGCCCGAGATTTGGGGCGATGTGTGCCCTATTTTTTTGAAATCAACCCCAAACTTCGGGTCTTGTTCAGTGCCGTCGACATGAATGGGAACCAGCGCGCCCGCTCCATCCTTCTTGAAGATACGGTCGGCGGCCTTTAACAGGATTCCCTTCCAGCCGCCCACCATCTTTGAGAGAGTGGCGTCGGTCCTGGCCGTTCCCTTGAAGTTCAGCGTACTGCCTTCCAGGCCATACCTGCCCGCCAGGTCGATCTCCGCTCCGGGCACAGTGTATTTGAGATTGGGAAGCGTAATCACTCCGCCGGCCATGGTGAAATTGCTCTCGATGGCGGAGCGCACGTCTGCGCCGGCGTTCTTCGCTTCCTTCGGCTGCCCTTGCCCGCGGAGGCTCAGCTCACCCACGTCATGCTGAATCTTTTCACTTGTAAACGCCGCGTCCTCGAGCACGAAACTCCCGTTCAGCTTCAACTTTTCATCCACTGGCACCTTTCCAGGCGGAATCTCCAGCGTTGTCCTCAAGTTGAGAGTGCCAGTCATTATCGGCGTTCCACTCTTGCTGGTCAGGCGCAGAAAGTCTTCCATCCGGCCGCCGTTGATAATCACATTCAGTGCGATCTCATGACCGCCGGGCTTTGTGTTTCCATTCGGCAAAATCTCAGGCGGAATTCCTACGATCTTTCCATCGGTGATAAAGTGCGACCCGCCAAGCTTTGCATGCACCGGCTGCAGCCATGTATCGCCGTTGGTGCCGTCCACGATGGCGTGGAACTGAGTTTCAAGCGGCAGCGCGGTGCCGAACCGGGTCAGCCTGAAGTCCGGCACATCGGCTTCTCCATCCACCGTGAGATTGCGTAACGCTCCCTCGTATCTGCCGGTCGAGTTGAGGATTCCGGCAATCCCTTTGAAGACGCCGAGGTCAGCTTTTTCAAAGTTGTAGTTGCCCTTGACCGGAGTTTCTCCCGGATCCTCGACCACCCACGGCCCAATGCTGCCGGACGTAATGATAGTTCCGAGCGGCCGAGGGTTGGTAAGTTGCGCATCGAATTGCATGAGCCCTCCCGCGCTAACGTTGCGTAGCTTGACCTGTGCAATGTCGAATTCGAGCGGCAGTTTTCCGGGTTTGCTGGTCTCGATGGTCAGATGAGCGTTAAAGCATTCGATCCTGTCGATCAGGAAGCTCAGTAATGGATGGTGCCCGTTCTCAGGTGCGGCGCCACTGTCTCGCGCGGCATGGTGCGAGAAGTGAGGCTTGGGGGGCACATCGATGTCGAGGCCGTTCAAGTGCACCACTGCAATTCGGATCGGCTCGCCCGGATTGAATCGCAGCGGCGCATGGAAGCGAAACTCGTCCAGCCGGATGAGAGGCTTGGTAACGACGGTGCCGTTTGGGCCGGCAACTGCCATGCCCGCCACATCCGCCGGGGACCAAATGCGCAGCCCTTTGCCCTCGGCCCACAGGCCGCCGACCAGCGAGACGTGGAAGCTGTCGAGCTCCACTCGGGCGTGAAAATGCTCCTCGAGCTTTTCTACGATGGCCGCGCGGAGCATGGGCTCGGCCCGGTGAATGACGATTGAAATTGCCACGCCAAGCAAAACAAACACGAGCAGGACCGCACCAGCAGCCCACTTCAGCCATGCTCCTCGCTTATGCTGTTTTCCCGCCCGCTTCGCGGTCATTCCACATCCTCATCTACGACCATTTTTGCAGGCCTGCTTCGCGACCCATTCGCAACCCTTTCTCCGTTGGATGCGGTTCGCGGCCGAAATCGCATGAGCGATTTCGCGCTCGCTAGTTCTCCTCGTCCCTCGTTTGGCCCGCTCGTTCCCCTTACCCTGCTTTTCCGTTTCCTTGGTTCCAGCCCCCTCAATGCCGTAGACTTCATCTCACGGATGAATGCGCTAATCGAGAATCTCGTAAAGCTTCAGGCCATTGAATTGAACCGCGCACGCCTGAATCAGCAGATGCGCGCGCTGCCTGCGGAGATTGCTCAGGCTGCGGCTGCACTGGCAGGGGCTGAGCGCCAATCTGCCGATCTCTCCGCGGCGCTGGGCCGTGAAGACTCGATGCGTACCCGCCTGGATCGCGAAATCGGCGACCATCGCAAGAAGGCGGCTCGCTTCCGCGTTCAACTAGACACCATCACCACCCCCGAGCAGGCTGCTGCCATTGAGCACGAGATTCAATTCGCAACATCCGAAGCCGAGCGGATGGAAAGCGACGAATACCAGAGTCTCGAGCGGACCGAGGCGCACGAAGCCGCCCTGGCGCAAACTCGCGCACAAGTAGAGCAGCTTGCTGCCGGCGTGGATGCGGTACGCGCGAGCGTTGCCGCTCGCCAGCATGAGCTGGCCGCCGAGCTGGCCGCACTGGACGGCGAACGCGCAGCGGTACGCGAAGCAATCGATCCCGATAGCCTCGCGCACTTTGATCGCATCGTTGCCGGTCGCGGCACGGGCATTGCTCGCGCCGAGAATCAACAATGCACCGGCTGCCGCATGGGGGTGCGGCCGCAAGTCTGGAACCAGCTTCGCGAGGGCGAACTGCTCAGCTGCGACAGTTGCAGCCGTTTTCTCTACTGGGATCCGGCGATCGCCGCCGCTCCTAAGGCGCCTCAGCCGGAGCTCATCCCTGGCGCCGGCCGCGCCCCGCGCAAACCGCGCCAGGCGGGCGCATAGCTGGGGCTGCCGCGCTAAGTGTTCCTCGCACGGCTGAGCCGCTGCTCCCTGCTCTCTGCCTGCTAACCTTTTCTTAGAAGCACTCTCCTGGAGAATCTCACTCGTGCAACGCATCTGTGTCGATATGGATGAAGTTATGGCCGACACGCTGGCTGAGCACCTGCGCCGCTATAACCAGGCCTTCGACGAAGACGTGACGCTGGATGACCTTGCCGGAAAAGGCCTGTGGGAGATTGCGCCGCTCGATCGGCAGACACAGCTTCGCGCATTTCTCGACGCCGAAGACTTTTTCGAGGTTCTCGATGTGATCCTCGATTCGCAGCGAGTTCTTGAGGATCTTTCCGCGCGCTTTGAAATCTTTATTGCCACGCAGGCCATGGTTGTGCCCAATTCGCTCGGCCCCAAATATCGCTGGCTGCAGCGCCATTTTTCCTTCATCCCGCCTACGCATTACGTTTTCTGCGGCACCAAGAGCATCCTCCGCGCCGACTACCTTATCGACGACCAGCCCAGAAATCTCACTCGCTTCGAAGGCCAGGGACTGCTCTACTCTGCGCCGCATAACCTCGAAGCCACAGGATTCGTCCGCGTGAACAACTGGGTCGAGGTCGCCGATTACTTCACCGGCGTCGTTTCGGAATCCAAAGCTGTTGTTTGAACAGGAGCAAAATCCTCAAGCCCGCGCGACTCTCGAGCCTTCGCCGAAGACCACGCGCCCGTGAACAACCGTAGAACTTCGCTACCATTAACTATGACCGTGCCGCGCTCCCAATCGAATGCGCCCATTTCGCGTCGCCGCTTCCTGTTTGGGGGCGCGTGCGCGGGCGCTGGTCTCGCGCTCTATGGGGGTGAAGTTGAGCGGCACTGGATCGAGCTTACGCACCACGACGTCATTCTGCCGGGCCTTTCCCCAGCTTTCGACGGTTACCGTATTGCGCAGCTCAGCGACATTCACCTGGACGAATTCACTGAGCCGTTTCTGCTTACCGAAGCTATCCATCGCATCAACAGCATGAGCCCCGACGCGGTTTTTATCACCGGGGATTTTGTGACTTACGGGATCCTGCCCGCGAAATTGGCCATCGGCTCGGCATGGCAGTGCGCCAGTCTGCTCAATCAGATCGAGTGTCCGCACCGTTATGCCGTTGTTGGCAATCACGATGTGTTGCTTTGCCGGGCAGCTGTAATTGCCTCGCTTTCAGCGAATGAGATCACTGTGCTCGACAACGCACATCTGCCGATCGAGCGCGACGGCGCCCGGTTCTGGCTTGCTGGGGTCGATGATCCCGTCGCGGGTACACCCATTCCCGAGCTGGCCATCCCGGAATCCATCCGCAATGTGCCGCGGGAGCCCATCGTTCTCCTTTGCCACGCGCCCGATTACGTCGACGATCTCCTGGCGATTCCCGCGGGCCGGGCGCTCTCTCTCGTGCTGTCCGGCCACACCCACGGCGGCCAGATTCGCCTGCCACTGATCGGCGCCACGGTTCTTCCGCCATTAGGACACAAATATGTCGAGGGTTGGTTTCGTTTTGGGAATCTGCAACTCTATGTCAATCGCGGCCTCGGCACCGTTGGCCTGCCCGTCCGCTTCGACTGCCCGCCGGAGATTACGTTCTTCACACTTCGCTCCGGCTGAACGAAGAGAAAACCTCGACCGCCGCCGAGAATGCGCGTCCAGTGACGGATACATTCTCACGATCAACAACAATCACAGCGCGAGCAGCTTTTTGATCTGCCCCTGAACATAAAACAACATCAAAGGACCGCGAATGATCGCTGCCACACCCAGCTCCTCCAGCAGCGCGTCGGCCGCGTTTCGAATCTGCTGGTAAACCTGCTTCCGCTTGGCCTGATCCACTTTGGCCATGTCGAAGTTGTTCAGGGCCGGATCGATTGGGTTGATCGGTTTCGGAGTCCAATGCAGATTCGCGAAAATGTTGCCGGGTTGCGCCTGGTACTTCGCCAGTTGAGTCTGGGCTACGCTGCGTCCGTAGTCGTAATCGTGCTGCCGAAATTTAACATCGAAGAACCCCTCGAACGCCTCCAGCCCTTTGCTGGCCAGGATTGCAGTGTCGGCGACGAAGTCGTAGATCAGCATCTCTTCCTTCTCATGGAGGCTGGCTGCGAGTTCCAGAACGAGAACCGCGTCGAGCCACGCATCGGCAGCGGCTGCATTCGCGCCAAACGCGTCATATTCGGTCTGGTACTGCGTCCTGAGCTGCGTGCGCGCCGCATCCAGATTCGCAATTGCCGCCGGAGTCATGACGCCTTTGTCCGCAAAGAACGATTTGAGCAGCACCGCCGAAACCGGATTCGCCTCCGCGGCGGTCATCGCGCCGCTAAGGAACAGCGCCTGAAGTTCGGCTGCCCTTTCGTCCAGCAAGCGCAGCCGGTCGTTCACCCCTTCAGCTGTAATCCAGTCCTGAAAATTCGATTGGCCGACAATGGCATCTGCTAAATGTCCACCCACAGCCTTGTAATTCGCATTGGCAGCGCCAAATGCCTGCGACGGATCGACACTCGGATCATTCGTGTAGAGAATCTCGCCTGACTTCTTCGGTTGCGGCGCAATGAAGATGTATCCACGCTGCTCGGCGTTCAGGCGGCCTCCGGGCTGATTCTCCACCAGGTTCTTTGCCATTCCGAGCGGCTCGTTCTGGAAGACGCCTCCATCGGTGTAGGTGAAGTATCGGCTGGGCGATCCGCCCCAAAGCAAGCGGTCAAGAAAGGGACTTGAGTAATCGACAATATTCCTAAGCAGATCCTGCACGCGAAACGCAATCGGAAACGCGCCACATGCCACGGCCGTCGCGCGTATCGTTTCCCACAGGCCCGCACGGTCGCCGGACTGCTCGTCAATCGGCAGCACAAGTTGGTCCTCGTGCGCCGTATAGGTAAATTTTCCGCCGCTGCTTGTCGCTCGTACGTAGTCGATTCCATTCAGATTCGACAGCGCTAAACCAAGCTGAATTTGACCATCTAAGGGTAAGGCGGGGTGCGGTTGAGCGGGAGGAATCGGCTGCGCCGCATAACGCCCCGTCAGATATTTCTTCGAAATGCCAATCACCAAATCGGACGAAAACACGGAGTGAGCCACGTCTTCATCGTTCTGTCGAGCGAGAAGACCAACGATATCGACATCCTGGACCCAGGCGTCATAGAGCGGGTTGCTGTAAGGCTGGGACATCGACGGCCCATCGAAGAGAAGCCGCTGCGCAATCATCGCTGAGGTCATTCCGCCGGCTGAGGCGCCGGCCAGCACGTCGATCTCGATACGCTGATCGGGAAGCTGATTTGCGTTGGCCCATTCATTATGCTGCGCGACCGCATCGAGGACCTCAAACGCTACCCCCGACTCGTAGCTTCCCAGTGAAACAGCACCAGCAATAGTGATTGCAAGCTTTCTTGCCATGGCTTACCCCCGCAAGCTTTATGCAGCTTGATCTTGATGCATTTTGATATGGAGATAATTATGCTCCACCAATCGTTTAACGTTCGCGGTGCGGCTCGTCCTCAAGCTCCCGCGATTGTCATTCCGTCAATCCGCAGCGTGGGCGAGGCCACCGATCCACGAAACACCAGATCGTTTCCGATGGCCGTCACATGGCGCAGCATCTCTGCAAGGTTTCCGGCGATGGTCACCTCTTCAACGGCGTGCGTCAGTTGCCCGTTTTCAATCCTTAGGCCCGTTGCGCCGCGCGAGTAGTCGCCGGTGACGAGATTGGTGCCGAAGCCCATCAGGCTGGTTACGTAGAGTCCCGCGGGAACCTCCGCGATGATTTCGTCTGGACTAAGCGTTCCCGGCTGAAGAAAAAGATTGCCGCAGCCGATGCCCGGCGTGCCCGCCAATCCTCGCGCAGCATTGTGCGTGGATTTCATGCCCAGCTTTCGCGCAGCGTAAGTATTCAGCAGGTAGTTGCGCAGTACTCCATGCTCCACGACGACGGTGCACCGCGAAGCCAGGCCCTCGTCGTCGAAGGGCGATGTGCCGAAGCCTCCCACGCCGGTGGGCAGCAGCATAAGGTTGTCATCGACGATGGTCAGATTTGATGAGCCGATAGTCTCGCCGAGCTTTCCCGCCAGAAACGATGCGCCCCTCCAGATGGAATCGCCGGAGGCCGCCTCGAACACTGAGCCGATCAGTGAGCGCGCGGTCTCGGGAGCAAAGACAATTGGGACGCGCTGAGTGGGCACGCGCTTTGCCCCCAGCCGCCGCAGAGTGCGCCTGGCCGCCTCGGCGCCGACAGATTCAGGAGTTTCGAGCAGCCCCAAGCTTCGCGCGCTCGACCACCAACCGTCGCGCTGCATCTTTCCATTCGCATCCGTCGCCAGCGGCGCCGCCGAGACGCCCGCATAGCTGGTGCGGTAGCTGCCCACAAATCCGCGCGAGTTGGCCATGGCTTTGCGCCCCGTGGCTGCGTCAAAGCTGCCGCCGTCGGAGTTCGTGATGCGCGGGTCGGCAGCCATCGCCGCCGCTTCGGCCCGGCGCGCCCACTCGATGCGCTCTGCCGCTGAGAGCGAGTACACGTCGTCGAAGTAGAGATGCAGATCGCCGTCTGCGGAGCCAAATTCACCCGCTTCCGGCAGGCCCGAGAACGGATCCTCTTCGGTGACCTGCGCCAGCGCCATTGCTCCATCAACAAGCTGCCGAATCCCATCCGCGGTCAGGTCGCTGGTGGTTGCCGAACCCGATCGCGTGCCCAGAAACACGCGCAAACCCAGGCCACGCGAGCCTGATTCCTTCAGCGTTTCTACTTCGCCCATGCGCACATTCACGCTGAATTCGTCGCCTTCGCGCGCCGCAGCCTCGGCGTCGCTCGCGCCCGCTTTGACGGCCAGTGCGACGACGTCGGAGACGAGGGATTCGAGGTCGAGCGCGGTGTTTGGCGATTGGGCAGCAGTCTGAGTCATGGGTCAACACTAACAAAACGGGTTGCACCAGGAACCGCGTTACTCAACCCAAACCAGGGACGCTGCGTTGGTTGCAATGGTTATGATGAACTGATAACATATTGAAGACATGCGGACGTGCGACCTGTCCCTTGATACTTTGCTCGACCTGAATGGCCTTACCTTGGTCGTCGATCCTGAAGGAGGGCACCGGGTGCGCTTTGTGGTCAATCAGGTTCCGGTCACTCCGGAGAAACCGCACGGGCTGGATTACTCGCTTACGCTGCATGGACGAAATGGCGAGCGCCTGGTCGGATTTGACAACGCTCACGCGGTTGGCAGGCCAAAGCGTGGCCGGCCACAGGACCATCGTCACCGGATTCGCACGGTGAAGCCTTATGAGTACCGTGATGCCGCATCCTTGCTCGCCGATTTCTGGGCGGAAGTGGATTCAGTGCTGAAAGAGAGAGGAGTGCTCCCATGAAGACGCTTAGAGTGGGAATTGCAAGCTACAACGAGATGAAGGCCATGACCATGGCTGTCGCTCGCGGGCAGCGCAAGCTCGCGCCGCGAGAGCCGCGCATCTGGTTTCCTTCGACGGAGTCCTTCGCCCGAGTGCTTTCGGCGGCCAATCGTGATCTTCTCCGTCTCATTGTGGAGAAGATGCCCAGTTCACTCGAAGAATTGTCTCAACTCTCCGGGCGCAAGAAGCCGAATCTTTCCCGCACACTAAAGACCATGGCCAACTACGGTTTGGTTCGCCTTGAGCGCGGGCCCCGAGGGCGCATTGCGCCAAAGGTCGCGCACGACCGGATCGAACTCGATCTGCCGCTTGTGCGTAAGGAACGCGCAGCGTGAGAAATGGTGTCTTTTTCTAACGGGATCCGGAGGAATTGCGGGCGAGCAAACCAAACAGGCTCTCCACACTTCCAACCGCTTCAGCAGCAGCCCCGCCAGTCTTCAGTGGCGCGACCCGCTGGCATTGCTCGTGGCAGCACTCGCGGCAGTGCTCGCCACAAGGGGATTGCCTCCTTGCTCCTTATTGGCCACGCTTGCCTCGGCCAGCTTTGTTTCGGCAAGGTCTGGATTCGCCGAACCCGCGAGGACGGCCATCGTCACGGGCGACAGAACCTGCGGATGTTACCGCATTCCCGGAAAGGAAACTGCGAGGTCCGGCGGCCGCTCTGTACACCGGGCGGCCCAATGCGCTAACTTGGGCGCGGAATGAAAACTCTCCTCAAACGCTCTTTTATCGCTGTTCTCTCGCTCGAATTCGCGATTCTCTTCGCAAGTAGCCTCACCGTCTCGGCCCAAGCTCCCGTGCCCGACTCGCCTGACATTGAAGCCACAGCTCACGCCATGATCGCCAAGCTCACGCTCGAGCAGAAGATTGAGCTGCTGGGCGGCGTCGACAACATGTTTACCCAGCCCATGCCCGTCATTGAGTTGCCTCAATTCAAGATGTCCGATGCATCGGTCGGCGTGCGCACCTGGGGACCGACAACGGCATACGCGGGCGGCGTTGCGCTGGCCGCTACATGGGACACGAATTTTGCCCGCGAGCTGGGCGAGAGCCTGGGCCGCGACGCTCGCGCACGGAACGTCAATTTTCTTCTCGGCCCCGGCGTGAATATCGCGCGTTCGCCTTTGAGCGGGCGCAACTTCGAGTACCTTTCTGAAGATCCGTTCCTGAACGCGACTCTCGTGGTGCCGTACATTCAAGGCGTGCAGTCCCAGGGCGTCGTCGCCACCGTGAAGCACTTCGCGCTCAACGATCAGGAGTTTAATCGCCACAATGCCAGCTCCGACGTAGACGAGCGCACCATGCGCGAAATTTATCTGCCCGCATTTGAGGCTGCCGTTACCAAGGCGCACGTCGATGCCGTGATGGACTCCTACAATCTCGTCAACGGCGTCCACGCCACGCAGAATAACTTTCTCAACCTCAAGCTGCTGAAGGGCGAATGGGACTTTCAGGGCGTTCTAATGTCCGACTGGGATGCAACCTACGACGGCGTTGCCGCGGTCAACAACGGCCTCGATCTCGAAATGCCCAGCCCGAAATTCATGAATGCGAAGAATCTCGTTCCCGCCGTGCAGAACGGCCAGGTGAATGAGGCCACCATCGACGAGCATCTGTTGCGCATCTTCCGCACCGAGCTGCGCTATGGATTCACCGATCGCCCGCAGTTCGATCCCGCGGACTCCACTTACTCAGTTGCCGATCGCGCGGTCGCCTTAAAGGGCGCGCTCGAGAGCATTACGCTGCTCAAGAACGAAGGAAATCTGCTGCCGCTCGACCCAGCCAAAGTGAAATCGATTGCCGTCATCGGCCCCGACGCTTATCCAGCGGTCACCGGCGGCGGCGGTTCGTCCGAAGCTCATGCCTTCGAGCCGGTCAGCATCCTTACCGGTGTAGCCAATCTGCTCGGCGCTAATGCGCATGTCTTCTACAGTCCCGGCATGCCCGATTCGCCCGATGAAAAGAAGGCCATCGCCGATGCTGACGTTGTCGTTGTCTCGGTTGGCTTCGATGCCAAGTCGGAGCATGAGGGCGCTGATCGCACCTTCACACTGCCGCCGGGCCAGGATGCGCTGATCGAGGCGGTCGCCGCGATCAACCCGCGCACTATTGTCACGCTCACAGGCGGTGGTGGAATGGACACCAGTCGCTGGCTCAGTAAGGTGCCCGTCCTGCTTCACACCTGGTATCCCGGCCAGGAAGGCGGCACCGCGGTCGCGCAGATTCTCTTCGGCCAACACGACCCCGAAGGCAAACTTCCCGTCAGCTTCGACCGCAGCTGGAACGAGAGTCCCTCCTCGAAGTGGTACTACGGCGACCCTAAGGATTCGACCACGCTTAACACCATCGGCGCCGACGGCCAGCCCAAGGACTACACCATCGAGCACATCAAATACGGTGACAAGCTGATGGTTGGCTATCGCTACTGGACCACCACCGGCAAGCATCCGCTCTTTCCTTTTGGCTTCGGCTTGAGCTATACCACGTTCAAGTTTTCCAACTTCAAAGTTCCCGCTTCCGCCGCGCCGGGTTCCACGGTCACTGTCGATTTCGATGTCGCGAACACCGGCAGCGTGGCCGGAGCTGAGGTCGCCCAGCTCTACGTCTCCGACCCTTCAGCGCAAGTCGACCGCCCGGAGCGCGAGTTGAAGGGCTTCGCCAAAGTTCGCCTCGATCCCGGCGCAACACAACACGTGACCATCAGCCTCGACGCGCGCGCCTTCAGTTACTGGGATGAGCCGGCACACAAGTGGATCGTCGATCCCGGCAAATTCGTGATTCGCGTCGGCGACTCCAGCGAGAACACGCCGCTAAGCGCCGATGTTGACCTGCACTGACGGGCCGTTTGCCCAGAATTTCCACTTTGAGAGGAACCAATCCATGTTGAACCGCTTTTTCAGAGTTGCTGCTTTCGTTCTTGCTGTTGCCGCTTTCACCGTTCCCCGTTTTTCTCACGCGCAGGCCGTGTCGCAACCGCAGTGGGCGGGCACATGGGCCACTGCTCCCATGGTGGCCGATGGCGGCTTCAATGTTCGGCCGTTCAGCGGCACAACTTTACGCGAGATCGTCCACGTCTCCGCGGGCGGCGCCGAGATTCGCGTGCGCTTTACCAATGCCTACGGACTCGACCCGCTCGCTATCAGCGACGCGCACGTGGCTCTGAGCGCCGGCAGCGGGGCCATTCAACCCGGAGCCGATCACGCGATCACCTTCGGCGGGGCAACCTCGGTGAACATTCCGCCGGGCGCCGAGTTCTTCTCCGATCCCATCGCGCTCGCCGTTCAGCCGCTCTCCGACCTCGCCATCAGCTTTTATCTGCCGTCGCAGGTGATGCGCGCCGAGACCTACCATTCTTTCGCCGACCAGGACAACTTCATCGCCAATGGCGATGTGTCCACCGCGCCGGAGCTGCCCGACGCGACCAAAATCTTTTCATGGTACTTTCTCGACGGCGTTGACGCGCAGGCTGTTGAAGGCTCACGCGCCATCGTCACACTCGGCGATTCAATCACCGACGGCGCTCACTCCACGCACAACGCCAATCTGCGCTGGCCAGATATTCTTGCCGCGCGGCTGAACGGCGATCCGAACCTGAAGAACGTTTCCGTGCTCAATGAAGGCATTGGCGGCAACCGCGTGCTGAATGAGGGCGCAGGGCCAAGCGCGATTTCGCGGATCGACCGCGACGTGCTCTCGCAGAGCGGCGTGCGCTACGTCATCGTGCTCGAGAGCATCAACGACATCGGCCGCCTGTCGCACGCGGTAAACCCGTACGACGACATTACGGCGCAGCAATTGGAGTTGGGGCTCAAGCAGATTGCGGATGCCGCGCACGAGCACGGCATCAAGGCAATCGGCGCAACGCTTACGCCCTATGGCGGCGCGGGCTACTCCTCCGACAAGGGCGAGCAGGTGCGCGAGGCGGTGAACGATTGGATTCGCTCGAGTGGCACCTTCGACGGTGTGGTCGACTTCGACAAGGCCACGCAGGACCCAGCGAATCAAACCCATTTCAACGCGGATTACGATTCAGGCGATCATCTGCACCCTAAAGACGCGGGCTATAAGGCAATGGCCGGCTCGATCGACCTGACGCTGTTTGCGAAGTAAGCGAGGTCGGCGGGGGTGGGCCGCTATCATCTGCTTATGAAGCGAGTTCTACTTTCCTGGAGCAGCGGCAAAGACAGTGCGTGGACGCTGCATGTGCTGCGCCGCGATCCGGGCATTGAAATCTGCGGCCTGCTCACAACTCTCAACGCCGAATTCGATCGTGTGGCCATGCACGGCGTGCGCCGCGCGGTGCTCGAGGCCCAGGCCGCCGCCGCTGGCCTGCCGCTATGGATCATCCCGCTGCCATGGCCCTGCTCCAACGAAATCTATGAGCAGCGAATGGCGGAAACCTGCGCGCGCGCCATCGCCGAGAAAATCGACGCGGTCGCTTTTGGCGATTTGTTTTTGGAAGACGTCCGAAGCTATCGCATAAAGCAGCTTGCGCCCACAGGACTCGAACCGATCTTCCCGCTCTGGCAGATTCCCACCGACGCGCTGGCGCGCGAGATGATTGCCGGCGGCCTGCGGGCACGCCTTTCCTGCGTGGATACAAAGCAGCTTCCCGCCGCCTTCGCAGGCCGCGAGTTCGATTTAAGTTTGCTGCGTGATCTGCCGCCCGGCGCCGATCCCTGCGGTGAGCGCGGCGAGTTCCATACCTGTGTCTACGCCGGTCCCATATTCTCTGCGCCGCTACCGATCGAAACGGGAGAAGTGGTCACGCGCGACGGATTCACGTTTGCCGATTTCACAATGCTCGCCGCCGAAGCAGTGAGCGCTTAGTTTCGCAACCCGCGCAGCGCCGGATACAGCTTTCTCCACTGCTCGTAGCCGATCTTGTACTCCGCCACTTCCGCAGGCTCCGGCTCAATCCGCTTCGCCACCTTGATTGCCTGCGCGCACGCCTCGTCCAGATTCTTCCAGTGCCCAACTCCTACACCGGCCATCAAAGCGCAGCCAAACGCGCCGCCCTCTTCGGCCACTAAAATCTCAACCGATTGACCGTAAATGCCGGCCTGAATCTTTCGCCACAGAGATCCGCGCGCCCCGCCGCCGCCCAGGCGAATGGCAGTAACGGGAATGCCCAGCTCGTGAAAGAGCGTGAATGTGTCTTGCAGCGAGTAGGCCACGCCCTCCTGCACGGCGCGCACAAAATGCGCTCCTGTGTGCTGCACGCCGATGCCAACAAATGCCGCGCGCACCTCAGGATCGAGATGCGGCGTCCGCTCACCCAGCAGATACGGCGCCCACTCCAGGCCGTCGCAGCCGGGCGCAATCTTCGCCGCGTCGTCGCTCAGCTCGTCATAGCTCTTGCCGGCAAAAAATGCTCCGCGTAGCCAATTCAGGCTGAGCCCCGCGCTCTGCGTTACTCCCATCACGTGCCACAATCCGGGCACCGCGTGACAAAACGTGTGCAGCCGGCCTTTGGGATCTTTTGTGGGCTCGGCCGTCGCCGCAAAAACCACGCCCGAAGTTCCGATGGTCGCCGAAACGCTCCCCGGCTGCAGAATGCCCATGCCCACTGCGCCCGCGCCCTGGTCGCCAGCACCGGCCGCAACCGGCGTGCCGGCTTTCAATCCCGTCAGCCCCGCGGCCTTTTCGCTGATGCGCGCGCATATCTCCGGCGACTCGTACAGTTTTGGCAGCCAGCTCATGTCGATCCCTGACACTTCGGCCATCTCGCGCGACCAGCGCCGATGCGCTACGTCCAGCAGCAGCGTTCCGCTGGCCTCCTGCACGTCGATGGCGAACTCGCCTGTGAGACGGTAGCGCACATAATCCTTCGGGCACATCACGTGGCGAATCTTAGCGAAGATCTCCGGCTGGTGCGTCTTTACCCACAGCAACTTGGTCAGGGTGAAGTTGGGCAGCGCCGGATTGCATGTGAGCTCGATCAGCCGCTCGTAGCCGACCTTCTCCGTTAGCCAGTCGCATTCCGGCTGCGTGCGCGTGTCGCACCAGATCAGCGCCGGCCGCAGCACAGCGCCCGCCTCATCAAGCATCACGGCTCCGTGCATCTGCCCTGTGAGCGCAATCGCCGCAATCGGCTCTTGCGGTTCGGGGGTTGCTGCCAGCGCTCCGTGAATCGCAATTTGCGCCGCCCGCCACCAATCCTCCGGATCCTGCTCCGCCCATCCAGGATGCTCGGCGCGAAACGGAGTGTGGTCGCATGCCGCTGCCCCCAGCAGCTTACCCTCGCCATCCACCACAACCGCCCGCGTGCCGCCCGTTCCCACATCCATGCCCAGGAACCACATCGCCATTCACTCCTTACATAAATCGCTTTTCTGCCGAGCCCGCAGCATAGCAGCTTGGCCGCATCGCGGCAAAGCAACACTTCAACGCGATTCCTATGCCCCATTCGAGGAACTGACAAACGTTGCCTTCGAAGAATAGGATGCTCAAAGATTTTCGGAGGCACAATGACCAGACTGACCATCTCGAATCGAATCGCATTGAAATCTTTGCCGGTCGTGGCTGCGGCAACCTTCATCCTTCTCGCGCAGCTTGCCTTTGCCGGCTCGCCGCTCAAGGGCGTCGACGTGAAGCTGGGCAAGAACCCCGGCGGTGGCTGCGCGGCGCGCACCACGGACGCGGGCGGAAAGGCCGACTTCGGAGTCTGGCCCAAGGGCAATTACACGCTGGAATTTGCGCCTGCCGCGTCGGCGCCCATCAGCGAGCCAAGTGCCAGCCGCACACAAGCTCCCACGACCAAGCCGGGCGCGCCGGCCTCAACGAAATTGCATGTCGTAATCACCGGCACGACAGGCGGCAAGCTCGAACGCGATCTCGACACGGGCAAGTCAACTGAACGCGCCGCGCCGTTACAGTTTTCGCTCGATGGCAAGCAATCGCTTGTTGTCCTGGTGACCGAGGCAGATTAGGCTCGGACATTCCCGGCGCCTGACGCATTGCCGTGCGCTTTCCGCGCATTCGCCGTAAGATCACTCTGAACGCGAATGCGTGACGTGCTCCGCGAGGTGGACCCGGCCCGTGCCGCCTGAATTTCAATCTCTTGCTTTCGATCCGGCCGATGCCAAAGCCGCGCTGGCGGGGCTGCCGCAGTCGCCGGCGGTCTTTGCGCTCTATGGCGCCGACTCTCGCGCCGAGCCTTATATCGGCCGCACGCCCAACCTTCGTTCGCGACTCGACCGCCTGCTTCAGCCGTCGCCGAAGCATCCACGCCGCCTGCACCTCGCGGGCCTCGTCCGCCGCATCGAGTGGCAACTCACTGGCTCCGAGTTCGAGTCGCTGCTTGCGCAATTTTCTCTTTTGGAGAGAATCTTCGGGGCAAAAACACTCGAGCGCATGCACCTTCGCCAACCAGCTTTCGTCCGCTTTCTCGGCAGCAATCTGTATCCGCGCGTTACCGTTACGAACCGGCCCAGCCTGCGCGAAGCTGACTGGGCATACGGGCCGTTCCCTTCGCGAGCCGCAGCCGAACGCTACGCGGAAGAGATGCTCAAGCTGTTTCTGCTGCGCCGCTGCACCTTTGAGCTCGCGCCCGATCCGAGCTATCCCGGCTGCGTTTATTCCGAGATGAAGATGTGCCTCGCCCCCTGCTTCAAGGGCTGCACGGATGAGCGTTACGCTGAAGAGTCCGCCGCAGTGGAGAATTTTCTCGCAACGCGCGGAGAAAGCCGGCTCGTCATTCTGCGCAGCGAGCGCGACCAGGCTTCGGCCGATCTCGCATTCGAATCGGCGGCGACTCTTCATGCTCAAATCCAGCGCATTGAAGCCGTGCACACGCTCGCCGCCGAGCTTGTGCGCCCGCTCAGCAAACTTCGAGCCGTCATTCTTCAGGCCGCAGCGAGCGTCGATGAAGTCGCCGTCTTTCTTTTTGACGGCGGCCGTCTGCGCGGGCCAGCCGCTTTCTCGACTCTCGGAATGAGAATCCAGAACGAGCAGTCCGGTTCGACTTCGCTTTTCGCGCAGCCCATGGCCATCGAGCCGATTCCGGAAGAACAGGGAACAGGGGTCAGGGTTCAGGGATCAGAAAGACATGGAACGAGGGAGCAAGGGAGCGAGGGAGCAGAAAAACAGGAATCAGGAATCAGCGGCAGACGGGCGGCGGAAGAGCTGGCCGGAGCATACGAGCCGCAAAGTCCGGTGGGCCCCAGGCTCGCTCGCGGCGTTCTCGAATCCCGCCTCGAAGCCGCGCTCGTCGCACTCACGCAGGATGGATACAGGTCCAGGCCCGCGCCCTCGCCCTCGTCCACAGTCCGCCAGGCCCATCTCGCGCTGCTCAAGCGCTGGTACTACCGCGCTGAAGCAAAGCGCGCCGGCGAAATTTTCTTCCCCGATTCCGAAGATCATTGGCCCATCAAAGCGATTCTTCGCGGCATTGGCCGCGTTGCCGCAAAATCGATTCTTCCGCCGCCGCAGCCCTGATTGCCGCGCGAACAAATCCATAGCCCCGCGCGGCCCTCACGGTCTATCATCCGATCAAGTTCGCGGGCAAGTTCTTGCCCGTTTCTCGCCCGTCGCAAGCCGGAATCACTCATGCGGAGTTCTCTCGTGCGAAATTGGCTGATTGTCCTGTTCATAATCCTGCCCTGCGCTCTCAGCGCGCAAGTGGTGCAGGTGCCCTTCGACCAATGCGTCTACCGGCTTGGCGACAACCCTGCGTGGGCCGCGGTCAACGTCGACCCGAGCGGCTGGAAGCCCTATACCGATTACCGCGAGACCGGCGACGCGTATGTGATGTGGGTGCGCTGCCGCGCCAGCTTTGACGCCAGCGGAATCGAGCGCCCCCTGGTGATCGTCGGCAGCGACGGACGTGAGGATTCTGAGCTTTTCGTCGATGGAGAGCCGGCACGCCGAGTCGGCCCCGTGAACCGGCCGGTTTGGATTTATTCCACCATGCCGGTAGCCGGCCATCCCGAGCGCACCTTCGCCGTGCGCGTGGTTCAAAAACTACTCCTACCCGGCAATTCGCTGGGCCGTCCCGTCCACCTCATTTTCGGCGACGGGACAAACCTGTTGAATCAAAACGGGGCTGATCGGGGCAATGTTCTGAGAAGTTTCGTACCTACGTACTCCGGTTATCTGCTCATTGGCGCCGCCGGGCTCTTCCTTCTCGGGCTTTATCTCTTTGATCGCACGCAGAAAGCCGCATTCTGGCTCGGCATTTATTGCCTTTGCGTCTGCGTAACTCGAATCAACGTGATGCTGGCGTACCTTTCCAACGGGGACTACTCACTATTGTTAGACAGCGTGCTGTTTGGCCTCTCCATGTTTGAGTCCTGGGCGCTGGTCCGCATCAACTTTGCTCTTACCAAGCGGCGTGTCCCACTGATCTATTGGCTGGTTTTTGCCGCATGGGTGTTTATTTTCGTCGGCTCGGTGCTGCCAGCCATGCTCCCCGCGCAGTGGGCATTGCCGGTCTCGATCTTTGTGCAGGTCACCTGCTTCAAGCCCATCTGGTGGATATGGGGCTTCGCCTGCACGGCTCCATTTGTCGCCTTCTGGCCCTGGACCGACCTTAACCTCCGCATGAGGGTAGTCGCTGCCCTCTGCACGGTTTGGGCCGTCCTTGAGGGCTGGTTCCAGTTGCAGCAAGTCATCTTTGACCGCAACACCTGGTCCGGCGCGATACAGAACTGGATGTCGCTTGCCATTGCCGCTTTGATCATCGCCCTGTTCGGTTACATCTTCCATCAGCAGCGCATCGCAGCCGACGAACGCGCCGAGATGCGCGGCGAGCTTTCTGCCGCGCGCCAGGTGCAGCATCTCCTTATTCCCGACAAGATCCTGGTTACGCCCGGAGTCACCGTCAGCTCGGCTTTTTTGCCGGCTAGTGAAGTCGGCGGTGATTTCTATCTTTGCCGCGCTCTAGTCAACGGCGCGCAGCGCGTGCTGCTGGGCGACGTAAGCGGCAAAGGAGTTGCGGCAGCACTCACTTCGGCGTTGCTGCTGGGCGCTGCTGATCGCTGTGACGATTTTCGACCCGCCGCAGTGCTCAAGGAGCTGAACGCGGCCCTGCGCCATAGCGGCATTGAGGGCTTTACCACCTGCCTCTGCGCCGATTTGTCGGCGACTGGAATTCTGCTCATCGCCAACGCCGGGCAGTTGCCGCCTTATCGAAACGGCCAGGAGATCGAGATTCCCGCCGGGCTTCCTCTCGGCGTGGATGCGGCCGTCGAATACGCCGAGACGTCTCTCCAGCTCGCGCCGGGCGACAAGCTCACGTTCTTATCCGACGGGGTCGTCGAGGCGCGCAACGCCGTGGGTGAGCTCTTCGGCTTTGACCGCACGCGGCAGCTCAGCTCCCGCGCGGCGCAGCAAATTGCCGACGCAGCCGTTCAGTTCGGCCAGCAGGACGACATCACGGTGCTGACGCTGTCGCTGGCGCCGGCACACGCATAATCGTCGCTACCACCAGCGCACCATTCCGCCTGATACTGTCTTCTCCGTTCCAAATTCGATTGAGGCACCTCAGAATCGAGGTAAGATTCTGACAAATGCCAGATAATCTGGATCGCACATTGAATCCGCCTTCAGGGTCGAGCAGCGATCTTCTGATTCGACTATTAGCAACCCTCAATTTGCTGCTGGCAGGGCTCACTTGGTCCTCTTGGTTCGAAGGAACTCGCGACCGCGCTGGCGTGGCAGATCGTATTTTTGGCGCGTTTAGATTGGGCGGATTTCGAATCGACTTTGTCTGGTTTATCTTGTCGAGCATTTTCCTGTTTTTCGCCTTCTTTTACTTCATTATCCGGGCCAGGAGGAACAGGGCCGCACGTGTGAACGCAGCATTTTGCGTGGCCGCAACCTTGGCGTTTTGCCTATCAATCCATCGAGTTCTAAACTCCGGCCTCTTGTATTTCGGCTGAAGCTCCCGGTTAGCTTCACCCGCTGCCGCTGATACACTGTCCCCGCAAGGAGTTATTCGCCTAATTCCATGGTCGAGCTGCTGCCCTCAATCCTCTCCGCTGACTTTGCGCACCTGGCCGACCAGGTTGCGGCGGCCGAGCGCGGCGGCGCCTACGCTATCCATGTCGACATCATGGACGGCCACTTCGTGCCCAACATCACCATCGGGCCGCCCGTCGTTGCCAGCCTGCGCAAAGTCACCGGCCTGCCGCTTGACTGCCACTTGATGATCGAGAACCCCAACGAGTTCATTCCAGCCTTCGCTGAGGCAGGCGCAAACTGGCTCAGCGTTCACTACGAGGCCTGCACGCACCTGCACCGCTCGCTCGAAATGATCCTTCAGCACGGTATGAAGCCGGGCGTGGTCCTCAACCCGGCCACGCGCGTCGACCTCATCGTCGATATCCTGCCCATGGTTCATCACGTGCTGATCATGAGCGTCAATCCCGGTTTCGGCGGGCAGGAGTTTATCCCATTCTCGCTCAACAAGATCCGCCGTCTCGTCGACCTCCGCAGCGATCTAGAGCTTGATTTCAAGATCGAAGTTGACGGCGGCGTGGCTCACGACACCGTTGCCGCCGTCGTCCAAGCCGGAGCGGAGCTGCTCGTAGCCGGTAACGCCGTTTTTGGCCAGGGCGAGCCGGAGCGCGATGCCCGCGCACTTCTGGCTGCGGCCCGTGAGGCGGACGACCGGATCATCGCCGGCAAAGCGGCGGCCGGAAAGAGTAGAATTCACTAGAGCGATTCCAGGGTTAACGAGTCTTTTTTCACAGGTTGCGGGGTGGTATTTCCTTAAGGAAAATGCCGCTCAGAGTTTGCGGTTTCCCGGTGGATTGCAGTTTCAAGGTGCGGCAACCCTGGAATCGCTGGAGTATGCGAGCTGCGGATGGCCTGGCCAGGGTCGTCCTGCCAAGAGGTGGTATGAACCGGTTGTCTTTCAAAAATGTGACGATTGCTCTTCTGGCGTTGTTTCTTAGCGGGATTGCAGTTGAAGCCCAAGCCCAGGACGCGGCCCAAAACGCGGGGCAAAACCCGACACCGGGCGCCGCTCCAGACCAGAAGGCCGGCCCAAGCCAGGACGACGTGCAGCACCCAAAGTTCAAAAGGCAGAAAAAGCAAAAGAAAGCCTACGACCTGAACGCCAACCCGCTGGCCGGCGTGCAATCCCGTCAGCCTGACAAGGAGCTCTACGACAAGGCCATGGTCGCCATGAAGAAAGGCCGCTTTGACGTAGCCCGCCTCGACCTGCAAACCATGCTCAATACCTATCCCGAGTCGGAATACCGCATGCGCGCTAAGCTCTCGGTGGGCGATACGTGGTTCAAGGAAGGCGGCTCCGCGGCGCTGACACAGGCGGAAGCCGAGTATGAGGACTTCATTACCTTTTTCCCCAACGTGCCGGAGGCTGCCGAAGCCAAGATGAAGGTGGCCGACATCTACTACGAGCAGATGGAAAAGCCCGACCGCGACTTCACCAACGCTCAGCAAGCGGAACGGGAATACCGGGAGATGGTCAACATGTTCCCGGATTCGACCCTCGTGCCGCGCGCCAAGCAGAGGCTGCGCGATGTGCAGGAGGTTCTGGCTGAGCGCGAGTTCCAGATCGGCAGTTACTACCTGAGCCGCGAAGACTTTATCGCCTCCATCGCCCGGCTTCAAACCGTGAGCGATTCCTACCCTCTCTATTCCAAAAGCGACCAGGTTCTAATTGGCATTGGCGATGCCTATGCCGGTGAAGCGCACGCCATTCAGATGGCCCCCGGCCTGGCCGCTGCAATCAAAGAGCGCATGCGCTCGGTATACCAGGACAAGGCTGCCGCGGCTTACGCCAAGGTGATCACGCGCTATCCGATGGCGCCTCACGTTGAGGATGCCCGCGACCGACTGGTCGCCATGAACCGAGCCGTTCCCGAGCCCACGCCGGCCGCCATTGCCGAAAGCGATGCCGAAGAGCGCAGCCGCCAGCCGCTCCACTTTACCGACACCTTGATCGGCATCATCAAGCGCGGTCCAACCGTTGTTGAGGCTGTGCACGTCGGCGAGCCCACGCTCGACGATCCCACGCGCACGCTGGCCCCCGACGTTACCAACCAGAACAAGGCAGTCTTTATGGAGGCTGTGAACCAGGGCAAGCCGCCCGCACCCGCCGCAGCTGTCACGCCAACCGGCGCGAACGAGCCACCACGCAGCGATCAGCCTTCAACCGCTCCGGTGGAGATGCAGCCCCCCAGTGGCGCAGGGTCAAGCGTAGGTGTAGAGGTCCTCAGCGCGCCCTCAAGCGCCGCCGCTGCCGATCCCAACGCCCTGGTCAAGGGGGTTGGGCCCACCAACACCGTCCTGCCTGCTGCTGAAAAGCCCGCAGAGGCGCCTCTCCAGGTGAACGACATCAAGCCCGGGGAGAACCCAGCACCACCCACGGATATTGCCAGCGGCAAAACCAAGAAGCCCAAGGTTGACCAGAGCGATGAGTCATCCAGCAAGAAGAAAAAGAAGAAGGGCCTGGCCAAGCTGAACCCGTTCTGAGCCAACAACCTAAGCCAGTAAATCGGCCGCCTTCGGGCGGCCTTTTTACTTCTTGACATTTGGCTCGCGATTCTTTCGGTATTACAATGAAATTTGCAGTAATACTTGTCTGAACCGGGAGGAGGGCGCTTTGGCGACGACGGTCACCGTAAAAGGACAGGTAACCATTCCCAAGCGCATTCGGGACGCAAAGGGATTCAAGCCAGGTTCCAAGGTGGTGTTCGACATCAATGAAGCAGGAGAGACTGTGATTCGGGCCGCCGGTCGACCCGCACTTCCCGGACCGATCGATCTGGATCGAGTGATTGGCTCCGCGCAGATCAAATGGCAGGGCACGACCGACGAGTACATGGAGTTGATTCGCGGATATTCCGATGATCCTCGTTGATTCGAACGTGATCTTTGATCTGCTCGACAACGATCCACAGTGGTGCGCATGGTCGGGCTCTCAGTTACAGCGATGTGCTCAACTTGACCGGATGACCGTGAATACAATTGTCTACGCGGAGATTTCGCCACGGTATCGATCCGAAGCGAACGTCGATGAATTGCTGAAAGAACTGAAACTGGATTTCGCGGAGATTCCGCGATCAGCGGCTTTTCTTGCCGGCAAAGCTCACTTTCTGTACCGACAGCGAGGAGGAGCGAAGGGAAGCGTCCTGCCGGATTTCTTCATTGGCGCACACGCAACGGTCCGGGGTTGTCCGATTCTCACGCGCGATACGAGCCGCTACGCCACCTATTTTCCCACCGTAACCCTCATCGCGCCGTAGAGTTTCTCCGCCACGCTCTCTGCTAACCTGAGGTGTAGTCCCGCGCCTTGAAAGCTTGAACCGATGAACATTGAGGATTTGCCGAAGCACTTTGACTCGCAGGCGGCAGAGAATTTCTGGCAAGCGCGTTGGCGTGGGTTGGGAGTGTACCGATACGCCGAATCGCCTGCCGGGCAGGAGCGGTTTGCGATCGACACGCCGCCGCCCACCGTGTCCGGCTCGCTGCACGTGGGCCACGTTTTTTCCTACACACAAACCGATCTGATCGCGCGCTTCGAACGCATGCGCGGCAAGAATGTCTTCTATCCAATGGGATGGGACGATAACGGCTTGCCGACAGAAAGACGCGTGCAAAATTACTTCCATGTGCGCTGCAATCCAGGATTGAAGTACGAGCCGGATCTTAGTTTGCCCGCGCCGGAAAGTATCGACCCGAAATCGCCGCCGCTGCAGATTTCACGGCGTAATTTCATTGAGCTCTGCCTGCGCCTCACTCAGGAGGACGAAAAGACCTTCAAGGAATTGTGGGGGCGGTTGGGATTGTCGGTCGATTGGACGCAGGAGTACTCGACGATCGACGCGCGCTGCCGCAGAGCAGCTCAGCGCAGCTTTCTCGATCTGTGGCGCAAAGGGCACGTCTATAGCGTGGAAGCCCCGACCATGTGGGACGTGGATTTCCAGACTGCTGTGGCGCAAGCAGAGGTGGAGGACCGCAGGATTGCCGGACATTTTCATCATGTCCGCTTTGGCGTGGAGGACAGCGAGGAGATTTTCACGATTGCCACCACGCGCCCCGAGCTGCTGCCCGCCTGCGTGGGAGTTACCGCGCACCCCAATGACGAGCGTTACCGCCATCTGTTTGGGAAGCGCGCGTTGACGCCGCTATTCGGCGTGCCAGTGCCAATCTTTCCCTCGGAGCTGGCCGATCCGGAAAAAGGAACTGGGGTTCTGATGGTCTGCACGTTCGGCGATGCGACGGACGTACGCTGGTGGCGCGAGCAGAACCTGGCCAACCGCCAACTCCTGGGTCGCAACGGGCGGTTGCTCGCGGTGCAATTTGGCGATGCCAACTGGCCGTCAATCAATCCTGAGAATGCGAATCGCCTCTATGCGGAACTGATCGGCAAGAGTGTGAAGCAGGCACGGCGGGCGATTGTGGAACAGCTGCGAGCGCCGGACGAAGCGGTTTTGAAAGGCCAACCTTCCCTTGAACGCGAACCATCGCCCATCGAGCATCCGGTCAAGTTCTTCGAGAAGGGCGATCAGCCTCTGGAATTCATCTCGACTCGGCAGTTTTTTGTTCGCCTACTCGACAAAAAGCCAATGCTGCTTGAGGCGGGCGAACGGATCAAATGGCATCCGGAATTCATGCGTCATCGCTATCGCACATGGACTGAGAATTTGGCTTTTGACTGGGCGATATCACGCCAGCGCTACTTCGGTGTGCCGTTTCCTGTGTGGTATCCCATCGATGCGGCCGGCGAAATCGATTACGACCATCCAATTGTGGCGGAAGAGGAGCGTCTCCCGCTCGACCCGGCCGACGCAACGCCCCCGAATTATACCGAGGAGCAGCGCGGGAAGCCTTTGGGATTCGCGGCTGAGGCAGATGTCTTCGACACCTGGTTCACCTCGTCGCTGACGCCAATGATTGCCAGCAGATGGGGCGAGGATCCGGCTCGATTCCGCTCGCTGTTCCCGATGGATCTAAGGCCGCAGAGCCACGAGATCATTCGCACCTGGGCGTTCTACACCATCGTGAAAGCGTGCCTGCACGAAAACCAGATCCCGTGGAAGAATGTGGCCATCTCCGGATGGATACTCGATCCCGACCGGAAAAAAATGTCGAAGAGCCGCGGCAATGTAATCACGCCGATGCACTTGCTGGACGAGTACGGGGCCGATGCGGTGCGCTACTGGGCTTCCAGCGCGCAATTGGGCGCAGACACCGCTTTCGATGTCAACGTGATGAAAGTGGGCAAACGGCTCGTCACCAAGCTCTTCAACGCTTCAAAATTCGTTCTCGGAAAAGAAGGCTCACCGGGGCCGATTGTTTACCCCATGGACCGCGTGTTTCTGCTGCGGCTGCGGGAGTTGGTGCGCAACGCTACGCGGCACTTCGAGGGCTACGAGCACCAGCAGGCGCTGGCTGAGACGGAGCGCTTTTTCTGGACGGCGTTTACGGATTCTTATATCGAAATGAGCCGCGCCAGAACGTTGGGGACGTACGGCGCTGAGGCGCAAGGTTCGGCACTGGCGACGCTCAAGATAGCGCTCAGCGTGTTCCTGCGACTTTTTGCGCCGTTCGTGCCGTACATCGCGGATGAAGTCTGGACCTGGGCCTACGCCGGAGAGACCGGATGCGCGAGCATCCACGCATCAACCTGGCCCTCCGACGCGGACTTCCCCGAGCTTGTCGAGGACGGAAATGAAGGAATCTTCGACATCGCGGTGCAGGCGCTCTATGCGATCAATCGCAGCCGTGCCGGCGCCGGCGTCTCTTCCGCGCGAGAGATCAAGACCGCAACGCTGGCTGCAAAATCGGAGGCCTTTCCACTTCTTAAAGCGGCGTGCGAAGATATTCGGTTGGCGGTGCGCGCCAACGAGTTGCTGGCTATTGAAGAACCGCAGCTTGAGGGCGAGGGAATCGAAGTCAGGCAAATTGAATTTATGTCCGCCTGATGAGGAGAAGGCCAGCCAGGAATGAAAAAACCCGCGCCGCTTTGGCCTCGCGGCCGAAGGGTTGGCTCTGGGAACTAAGAACTAAGAACTAAGAACTAAGAACTAAGAACTGCGAACTGTTTTCCGCAGGAAAACCATGGATTGGAAGAGCCACAAGATCGATGCATTACTGGAGCAGGCCCTGCTTGAGGACCAGGCTCCTCACGACGCCACCACGCATCTCACCATCGATGCAAATCTCCGTGCTGCCGGCTCCATCATCGCCCGCGAAGAGCTGGTCGTTGCCGGTCTCGGCGCTATCCCGCGCTTTTTCGAAATTTATGCGCGCCTCGACCGCAGCCCTGAGGGGCAAACCCGCTTTGAAGTCGTCAGTCATCCCGAAATGTTCGACGGCGTGCGCGTCCACGCCGGCCAGGTGCTTGCCGTCATTCGCCACAACGCGCGCGTGCTGCTCAGTTGCGAGCGCGTCATTCTCAACCTGCTCCAGCACATGAGCGGCATCGCCACGCTTACGCGCCAGTTCGCCGACGCGATTCAGGGCCTGCACGCCCGCGTGCTCGATACGCGGAAAACCGTCCCCGGAATGCGCGCCCTCGAAAAATACGCGGTGCTCTGCGGCGGCGGCACCAATCACCGCATCGATCTCGCCTCCGGCATTCTCATCAAGAACAATCACATTGCGCTCGGCGGCGGCATCGCGGCCGTTCTTAAACGCGCACTCGCACAGCGCAAGCCCGGCCAGCGCGTTCAGGTCGAAGTCCGCACGCCGCAGGAACTCGAAGAAGCACTCGCTCACGGCGCAGAGGCCATCCTGCTCGATAACATGACGCCGGCCGAAGTCCGCCGCTCCATCGAGCGAATTAAGACCGTCACCGCAGGCAACGCAACCGCATCGGAGCCGAGCCGCTGGATTCCCACTGAAGCCTCGGGCGGGATCGTGCTCGACACTGTCCGCGCCTACGCCGAAACCGGCGTCGACTTCATCAGCGTCGGCGCGCTCACTCACTCCGCCCGTGCCGCCGACATCACCATGTCCATTGCTGCGGAGCATGGCCAGCGTCAGCTCTAGCGCATGCGCCTAATGCACAAATCCACGTGGCCGCAAGAGTAATGTTCGATCTTTCCGCCCTCGAAGCCGATCTCGCCGACACGGTTTTCGCCGGCAAGCTGCACTTTGTCCGCGTTACAGGATCGACAAACTCCGACGCCATCGCGGCGGCACGCGGCGACGCACAGCGAGGTGGCGCACCACACGGTTCGGTCTATTTCGCAGATGAGCAACTAGCTGGCCGCGGCCGCGGCGATCACGGCTGGATCTCCTTCGCCGGCGAAGGGCTCTATGTCAGCGTTCTTCTCCGCCCGCAAATTCCCGCGTCGCGACTTGCGCTGCTGCCGTTGGCCGCGGGCCTCGCCGCCGCGGAGGCCATTCACACCGTCTCCGGTTTAGACGTCGACCTGCGCTGGCCCAACGATCTCCTTATCGGCCCGCGCAAAGCCGGCGGCATTCTCATCGAGGCGAGCCTCGAATCCAAAGGGCTGCCCCACGCAGTGGTCATTGGAATCGGCATCAATGTGCACCAGCACTCGTTTCCGCCCGGCCTGGCCACGCCCGCAACTTCGCTGGACCTTGAAGCCGGCTGGGCGATCTCGCGCCAAACCATTCTCGTGGTCCTGCTAAAATCGCTGGAGCGTGAGGCATCCGCGCTTGCCGATGCGACGGCAGCCAAAGAGATTCCAGCGCGCGTTGAGAAAGCGTCCACATGGATTCGTGGGCGCAACGTTCAGGTGCACGGCCCGCAATCGTGCGAAGGCGTCACGGCTGGCCTCGACGAGAACGGATTTTTGCGCGTCGTAACCGCAAGCGGCCTCGTCACGGTCCAAACCGGTGGATTGCGCACGGCGGAAAATCTGTAGCTGTTAGCCGCGTCCGAGTCTGGTGGTCATTTCGGTATTTGCGGCTAGTGCTGAAAGCTGACGGCTGAGAGCTGACAGCTGGCAATCAGGAGCTCAAGAACAAATGCTGCTCGCTCTCGATGTCGGCAACACGAATACGACGCTGGGCCTCTACAAGCTCGATGGCACAAAGCCCGAGCTCGCCGCGAATTGGCGCGTGACCACGCATCGCGCGCAAACTGTCGACGAGTATGGCGTCATCTTCGTTAACCTTTTCGAGATGCATGGTATGGCGCCGAGCCAGGTCACCGACATCATCATTGCTTCTGTCGTTCCGCCCCTCGACTCGATTCTCCGCCAGGTCTGCGAATCCTACTTCAACGTCGAGCCCCTCTTCGTCGAGCCGGGCATCAAGACCGGAATGACGCTGCTCATCGACAACCCCTCAGAACTCGGCGCAGATCGCATCGCCGACTGCATCGCCGCATATGAGAAGTACGGCGGCCCGTGCATCGTGGTCGACTTCGGCACAGCAACCAAATTTGAAGTCATCTCCGCTCGTGGCGAGTATCGCGGCGGCGCCATCGCACCCGGCCTCGGCCTTAGCGCCGATGCGCTCTTTAATCGTGCCGCGCGCCTGAGCCGCGTCGACATCAAGCGGCCCGACAAGGTCATCGGCACCAACACCGTCGGCCACCTGCAGAGCGGTCTCTACTTCGGCTACATCGGCCTCGTCGACGGCATCATCGAGCGCATGATCGCGGAACTGGGAGCTTCAGCCGCCGCGGGGCAAGGTATCGACCCGGCCAAACCGCTGCGCATCATCGCCAGCGGCGGTCTGGCGCGCATGATCGCTCCGGACTCGCGCTACATTCAGGAGATCGACGACTTACTCACGCTTGACGGCCTGCGCATCCTCTTCGAGCGCAATCGAGCCACACGCCCACGCGGCCGCGCACGCTAACTACCCGCTGGCTCACAATCCCGACAGGACTTCCTGTGGTGCGGGCACTTGCCGCCGCAAGCTCTCCGCCGTCAGCTCATCGGCTTTGCGCAGGCTGGGAAAAATGACAGTCCACAAGCCCGCAACCGCCAGCGCGCCCATTCCGCCAATCACGGTGGCTCGCACCGCGCCCCACCACTGCGCAGTCAGCCCGCTCTCGAATTCGCCCAGCTCGTTTGACCCGCCGATAAACAACGAGTTCACCGCGCTCACGCGGCCGCGCATCTCAGAAGGCGTAGCCAGTTGCAGCAGCGACCCGCGAATGATCACGCTGATTGTGTCTGCCGCTCCAGCAATGGCCAGCGAAACCAGCGAGAGCCACAGCGTGTGCGACAGCCCAAAGATCACTGTCGCCGCGCCGAAGATCGCGACGCAGATAAACAGCCAGCGCCCCGCGTGCCGGTGCAGCGGAAACCGCGCCATAATCAGCGACATGGTCACCGCGCCCACGGCCGGCGCGGCGCGCAGCATCCCCAGCCCGCGCGGCCCCTGGTGCAGAATCTCGTGCGCAAAAATCGGCATCAACGCCACCGCGCCGCCCAGCAGCACCACAAACAGATCCAGCGAGAACGATCCCAGCAGCATTCGCGCGCGCAGCACATACTGAAAACCCGCGAGCAACACTTTCATCGAAAGTTCGCGGTGCTCCATGCGCCCCGGCCGCACGCGCAACGAAACCACCAGCGCCAGAAACCAAACGACCGTCCCCAGCGTGAACACATACACAATCCCCGCGCCCTCCAGCCGCCAGTCCGTCAAAATCCCCGTAAGCGGCAAGGTGAACAGCAATCCACCCAGCGCCGGCCCGGTGATGTTGGCCAGTTGAAAAATCGCGCCGCCCCATGTGACCGCATTCACGAAATGAATCTCCGGAACCAGGTGCGGAATCAGCGCCGAGCTCGCCGGCGACGAAAATGCACGGCCCGTACCGACGAAAAACAGCACCACGTAAATGGCCAGAATGTTCTGTGTGTTGTTGCGCGCCAGCGCAATCAGCGCGCCGGTACAAAAAATCTGCAACACGTAGCACGCCAGAATCACGCGCCTTCGGTCGAAGCGGTCGGCGACATGGCCCGCAGGAAGAAGAAAAATCAACCCCGGCAAAAACAGCGCCAGCCCTGTATAGCCCAGATCGATGGCGCGATGCGTAATGGAGTACACCTGCCATGCCACCGCGACCGACTGCGCTTCGGCGCCCAGGATCACGGCCACTCGCGCGAGCTGGTACCGCCTGAAATCGCGGGAGGCGAAAGCCTCAAGGCCGCGGCGCGGCTGTGGGGGAGCAGGCTCCATGGTCTGCTCTCAGGGTATAACGGCACGCGCCTCGCCGCCGCTCGGCCGAATCATGAAACAATAATCCGTACCCGCCATGGCAGACGAAATCATCACACCGGCCCAACGTACAGTCACCGAACCCAAGCCCGCAGACGCCGAACAGAATGAAAATCTGATCGGCCAACCCGCACCGATCGAAGAAACGGCGGAGTCCTTTGCTGATGCTCTCCAGGCCTTCGAGCGCTCGCATACGCATCGCGCCGAAAGCAAGCAGCTTCAGGGCACGGTCGTCTCGCTCACAGCCGATCAGGTTGTCCTCGACGTCGGCTACAAAATTGAAGGCGTTCTGCCGCGCTCTACATTTCCTGACAATGCCGAAGGCGTCAACGCAGGCGATGTGTTTCCCGTGTCCATCACCGGCCGCAACGAAGAAGGCTATTACGAACTCTCGCGCCATCGCGTCGCGCAGCCCCGCGATTGGTCGGCTCTCGAGCGCGCCTTCGCAGAAAAAATCGCCGTCGCCGGCACTGTCACCGCCGTCATCAAGGGCGGCCTCAGCGTGGATGTCGGTGTTCGCGCCTTCATGCCCGCCAGCCGCAGCGGCACGCGCGACGCAGCCGAGCTTGAAGCTCTCCTCGGCACAGAGATCACCTGCCGCATTACAAAGCTCGACGTCGCGGATGAAGATGTCGTAGTTGATCGCCGCGTCGTTCTTGAGGAGCAGTCTCGTGGCGAGCTAGCCGGCCGCCGCGCCGCGCTCAAGCCCGGCGACACAGTCACCGGCACGGTCCGCACGCTTATGCCCTACGGCGCATTTGTCGAAATTGAGCCGGGCCTTGACGGTCTTCTTCATATCAGCGACATCTCTCGGTCGCGCGTCGCCAAGCCTGAAGACGTGCTCACAATCGGCGAGCAACTCACGCTGCGCATTCTCAAAATCGAACCCGAGACGGGGAAAATTTCGCTCGGCCTCAAGCAGTTGCAGCCCGAGCCGTGGGAGACCGCGGCTGAGCGCTTTGTCCCCGGCCAGCGAATCAACGGCGACGTCACGCGTCTCACCGACTTTGGCGCATTCGTCGAGCTTGAGCCCGGACTCGAAGGCCTTATACACATTTCGGAGATGTCGTGGGCCAAGAAAGTTCGTCACCCCTCCGATCTGCTCCGCGAGGGCGACCGCGTTGACGCTGTCGTTCTCTCCGTCAAGCCGCCTGCTGGCACGGAACAAGGCCGCATCTCTCTCGGCCTCAAGCAAACGCTCGCCGACCCATGGCTTGAAGTCGAGCGAAAAGTCCTCGTCGGCTCGCAGGTTGAAGGCCCCATTACCAAGATCATGAACTTCGGAGCGTTCGTTCAAATCGCCGAAGGAGTGGACGGCCTTGTCCACGTCAGCGAGATCGTCGCCGACCGCCGCATCAACCATCCTCGCGACATGGTGCGCGAGGGCCAGCGCGTCAAGGCAGTCGTTCTCGCGATTGACTCAGCGAAACGCCAGATCAAGCTTTCCATGAAACAGTTGATCCCGACCAGCATCGACGAGTACATTGCCGAGCACAAGGTTGGCGACTCGGTCTCCGGCCGCGTCGTCGAGCTGACGTCATCCGGGACAATCGTTGAACTCGGCGAAGGCATTCGCGCGGTCTTGAACACAAAGACGGGCGGTGCGGCAGACGCGGCTTTGCCGCAAAAGCCGTTGGAAGTTGTGGCGGACCTCTCGCAACTCTCCTCCATGTTGAATGCTCGCTGGAAAGGAGGTGCCCCAGCGCCGTCACCGGCTCCTGACCCTCTCGCCGAAGGCCAGATCCGCAGCTTCAAGATCACAAACCTTGTCGACGACTCGAAAAAGATTGAAGTAGAGTTAGCGTAGCGTGGTCCTTCCGGCAAAATGGGGTTCCCAAGGTCTCGCTTTGACATCTGGATAGTGTTTGAATTTGGATTTTGTGGCCATGTTTGTTGTGCTGCCTGTCATACGATAGACATACTTGTTCTTTCGGGACCGCGGCAGCCCCAAGGAGGTCGCCATCATATACGCAAGGTTAAGAGGCACCGGCACTCTTTTGGTATGCCTCATGGGGGCTGCGGTGTTTTCACCCGCATGGGCGCAGGAGCCTCGCCTAGCCACGCTGCCGCAGCAGAAGATGTGTGCCGATCAAGCCAGGAAATTCTTCGACGATTTGGTTGACTTGAAGTCGTCAAAGACACTAATTGACCCGCTGCTAGCAAGCTATGTTGATCACTATGATGCGAAAGCGAATATCTGCTACGTCGCCATCATTAGAAACGATCCGGATGACCACCGCCAAAAAATGACGTACAGCACCGTCGTCTTCGATGCGTTCGAGGGCACAAGCTATGCGGACTACACGCAGCTATCCGACAAAATTAGCGCGGGTATTGAGGTCAAGCCGCCACTGTGCTCCGTCAAACCGCGCGGTCGCAGCGAGATCATCTGCAAATCCGAGGACGAATTTGACGGGCTCATCGAGAGATACTTTGGCCTCGTCGTGAGGTGATTCTGGTACCGAAGAAACTGGTTCGCTCATTGCCCTCATAATTTGTCTCGAATTCCAGACAGTCAGGTTGTGCGATTCCAGGGAACTCATCTCAGAACACCACCGAGACCTGGGATGCCATGACACTCAATCAGGGCATATAAAACCTCGCGGTCACGCGCCTGGTTCGGCGCTCCTATAGATACACCTCATCCACGTAGCACCAACTCCAATCTTCGCCGCGCTCGGCAGACTTGATCAGCGGATGCTGCGTTCCATCGTAGTGCGCGCGTGCGTGCCGGTTTTTCGACGAATCGCAACAGCCCACATGCCCGCACTCCAGGCACATGCGCAGGTGCACCCACGTGTCGCCCATCTTCAGGCACTCCTCGCAGCCGTTCGTGTTCGGCTTTACGCCCTTCTTGATCGTTGACCTGTGCGTGCATTCCGCTGCCATCGCAGACCTCCTTTGGGGAATCCCTGAGTCGTTCGTTGTGGAGCGTGTTTCAAAATGACTTTGCAGTATCCGGTTCTGATCCGTCAGGGGTTAAAACCCCACACTCTTGCAATCTTTTCTAGCCCGGCTAAAGCGGTGCCTCTGTTACAAAGCCGATTAAAGAAAACACGCTCCAGCTTTTACTTTCCAGCCCAACCCAATCCGTCCGTCACGTTGCCCGTTGCGATCATCCGCTTCACCGACCATGTAGCCAGGTCGATCTCCGCCACCTCATTGCTGCCCGCGCATGAGACGTAGGCCGCTTTCCCATCGGGCCGCACCAGCACCTCCTGCGGGCTCTTGCCCACGTCCACTGCTCGCGCCAAGGTCATCGTTCGCAAGTCGATCACGTCGACTTTGTTCTGGCCCGGCAGCGCCACCAGCAGCCAGCGGCCGTCTTTCGTGGCCGCGCTACCGTAGCCCAGCCCGTCGATCTTCACCCGCTTCGCCACTTTATTCGTCGCCGTGTCGATCACAGCCATGCGCGGCGCGGTCTGGTCCGCGGTAAACACCCAGCGGTCGTCATTCGAAATCGCAATCCGCTGCGTGTTGTCGGAGACGGGAATAATCGTCAGCGTCTTCCGCCCCTTGATGTCGAGCACGCTCACCGTTCCCGGCCCCACATTCGCTGTATAACCGCGCAACCCATCGTGCGAGAGAGCAAGCATGTGGCTCTCCGGCTGCCCGGTCGGAATTGAGCCGACAATCTTCAGCGTCTTTGGATCGATGATGGTTACTGCGCGATCCAGTTCCGTAGTCACGTAGAGCAATCCATCCTTTGGCCCAAAGACGGCGCAGTGCGGCCGCACGCCATGGTCAAACTGGATATTGCCGACGAGTTTCTGTGCCGCCACATCGACCACTACGATGTTGTTTCCATCGGTTCCCGGCTTGCCCACGCCCGAGTTTCCGTAGATGGGCACAAACGCCAGTCGGCCGTCGGGCGATCCCGCGACTTCGTGGCCGGTGATGCCGTTCTCTGCAACGTTCGCAGTCACTTTTCCGGCGACAGGATCCACAATCGCCAAGCTGTGGTCCCCTTTCTGCGCGACGAGTAGCTGGCCCGTCTGCGCACTTGCCGAAGCCGCAGCCAGCGACACCGCAGCCACAACGCTCATCCAAGACATGAATTTCAACGAAAACCTCCCTCGATTGTGTAACGACTGTAAACTCGCCCTGCACCCCGCGGATGCTCATTTCGGTTTCAGCACTTTGCCAGCGTCTGCGCGGCCCGAAGGTACTCGCAAATAGCGATCCGTGTGTTGGCCAGCGCCTGACTTCTGGTCTTACCCTGCGACCAGCATCCGGGCAAGCCGGGGCACGATACGCTGTAACCTTCCTCGGATTGGAGAAGAACGACTCGATAGGTCGCCATGAAGTCCATGTTATTCCTATCTCAATCGAGCACCCTAACTCTGCGCACTCCATGGATCATACGTACCCACGCTCCACGAGTGCCCTTCGGGATCGCTCACGGTGAACTCTCGGCTCCCGTAGTCCATCTCCTGCAATGGCCTCACGATGGTTGCGCCCGCCGCCTGCGCCCGCGCGTAAACCGCATCTGCATCGGGAACCACGATATATGCGCTACCTGTCTCCACGCCGCCCAGATCTCCAGGCACCTTGAATCTGCGGCCCTGTTCGTCATCCTTCCCCTGTTCGTTTTCCTTCATTGACCCGAGCATGATCATTCCCCCACCCAGCGCAAGCTCGGCGTGGTTGATCTCTCCGCCCGCGCCTTCATACATGGCGTGGCGCGTAAAGCCAAGCACGCTGCAAAGCCATTCGATAGCGCCGGGAGCGTCGCGGTAGCGAAGCGCCGGGATCACGGTACTGCGGGGTTCAGCCATGGGGAAGTCCTCCGCGCCCAAGGTTAGCTCTTCTCCGGGTCCGCGCGCAATCGCGCCGTTTTGCCGTCGCGTCCGCTATCCTTTTCCCCATGCCTCTTTCCGTGCGCGACGCCCATCTCGTCCAGATCCGCGAAGCCAGGCTTCTCCAGAGTATTGACGCCGCACTCGCCGACGCCGCCCACCGCGCCGGAGATTTCCTTGCCTGCCGCATCGGCTGCACGCAGTGCTGCCACGGAGCTTTCGCCATCAATGCTCTCGACGCAGCACGCCTCCGTGAAGGAATGGTCACTTTGCGCGCGACAAATCCCACGCTCGCTGCCGAGATAGAGCGCCGCGCCCACGTCTGGCTCGTCGAGTACGGCTCAGATTTTCCCGGCGACTCCGAGACGGGAGTCCTCGGCACGTCAGACAGCGACCAAGCCAGCTTTGACGACTTCGCCGACGATGCCGCTTGTCCCGCGCTCGATCCTGCCTCTGGCCGCTGCGATGTTTACGCGTGGCGTCCCATGATCTGCCGCGTCTTTGGGCCGCCCGTTCGGTCTGTGAGCGACAGCGGGGCCGAGGGCCTTGGTCACTGCGAACTTTGCTTCATCGGCGCCAGCCCAGAGCTAGTCGCCGCCTGCGAGATGCCCGTCCCGCATGAGCTTGAAGCAGAACTGCTTGAAGAGATCGGGTCGGAGACCAGCTCGCCAATCAAATCGACATTTGGCTCGGCAGCCGAAACCGTCGTCGCGTTTGCGCTGCTGCCATGAAGGCCGTGATTCATAAATTAACGGAGCGCAAATCCAGAAGCCGGTCCGCGCATCACCACGGCAGCGGATTGACGACTGTAGCTCCCCACTCTTCGGGGCTTAGGTCGAGGGCGTGCGCGGAAAAAATCCAGCGATGGCCGTCCAGGTCTTCCACGCCGTACTGCCTCTCTCCATAAACCGTTTCGTGCAGCTCTTCCCAAATCATCGCCCCCTGCTGCCTGGTTCTTGCGCAGTGAGCGTCGACGTCTGGAACCATGACCGTGAGTGTCTGCGTTCCGTGTCCGAGCAGCGCGGGACTTTGCGTTCCCTGGCGCGGTCCGGTGAGCATGAAGACTGCCCTTCCCAGGAACATCTGAATCCCGCTTACCGGCTGGCCGTAGCGGAAGTGCTCCCGGAAGCCGAAGACTTTGGCGAGCCAGTCACGAGCCTCGATCACGTCGCGGTAAACGAGGTGAGGAAGCACGGTTGAAACCGGCACGGAGCGATTGCTCATGGCGACAGTATGCTACCGTTTCGGCTCCGCAATCAACGGCGAGCGAAGAACTTTCCATCCAGTGGTAATGGCAACGCCTCATCGCCTCGTCGAATCGCGTCGGCCCATCGCCTCTCCACTCATGCCGTAAACTGATCTCTGCCGTCCCCCAATGCCCACTCCGATGACAACGCGCCCCTGCTGGGTTGAGATTCGCACTCGCACTCTCGAAGAGAACTTCCGTTTTCTAGCCGGCCTCGCCTCGCCTCATGCCGAACTGCTGGCCATCGTCAAAGCTAACGCCTATGGCCACTCGCTTGCATTGTGCGCGCCAGCTGTGGTTCGCGCGGGCGCAAAATGGCTCGGCGTCACCAGCGTGGAAGAGGGCATCGTCGCCCGTGCGCTCTGCCCCGATACGCGCGTGCTCATCATCGGCGGCGTGTTTCCGGGCCAGGCCGCGGCCGCTATTCAGTTTCAACTCACCCCTGTCGCATGGGAGCCGTGGCATTTGGACGAGCTTCTCGCCGCCGCGCGCGCCGCTGGAGCGCAGCCCGGCTCCGTACCCATCCATCTTGAAATTGACACGGGCATGAGCCGCCAGGGCGCAGGCCTGAACGATCTGGCCGCTATTCTTGCTCGCTTCGGACCTGGTTCGCGGCTGCGGCTTGAAAGCGTCATGACGCATCTCTTCGCTGCCGACGAGGCTGACAGCGGGGCAACGCAGGAGCAGCTCGCGCGCCTCGACGACGCTATGAGCCGCATCTCCGCCGCCGGACTCTTCGCGGAGTGGCTCAACGTGGGCGCGTCAGCCACGCTTCTTGCCGGCCAGGCGCGAGTGGTTTCTGACCTGGCCGCGCGCCACGGCATGAAGGCAATGCTGCGTCCCGGCCTCGCGCTCTATGGCGTCGTTCCACAGTTCGATCCCGCTTTTGGATCAACGGAAGAACCGGCCTCACTCGCCGCCGCCCGCGCCGCGCTGCAACCCGTTCTCACATGGAAAGCCTCGGTCGCTGGTGTCCGGTCAATCTCCGCTGGCACGACTGTCGGTTACAACGCAACCTTCGTCGCCACCGAGCCCATGCGCCTCGCGCTTGTCTCGGCTGGTTATGGCGACGGCCTCACCCGCTCTCTAGGCAATAGGTTCAGTTTCCTGGTGCGCGGCCAGCGCGCGCCCGTTGTGGGCCGCATCAGCATGGACCAGATTGTTCTCGACGTGACCGAAATTCCCGGCGTCGAGCACGGCGACGAAGTCGTGATTCTCGGCTCGCAGGGCAGCGAATCCGGCAACGAAACCATAACGGCTTTCGACCACGCCGAAGCCGCGGCCACGATTCCATGGGAGATTTTCACGCGCATCGCGCCACGTGTCCCGCGCATAGCCGTGTAAACGTCGCGGCTCCAAATTCAATTGTGAGAGATTAGCTCGCGACCGATTCCGTCGCGGGCGCGCCCATACTCGCCGCACACAATCCCGCGGCGCACTGCACGGCGTCGATCATCGCCTTGGTACCGATGCAGGAATTTAGCAGCATGTGATAAAGCCCGCGCGAGCACCATTCCTGCTGATAGAACTTGCGGATCACCGCCGCGCGCCGCCGGTCGAATGCCGCTAGTTTCTGCTCCGCCTCTTGCGCCTGATGCGGAAACTTATGCGCGAACCAATCCTTCTTGGCGCTCGCCGTCGCATACACAAAAATATGAAAGCATCCCGGCTTCCCGGCCAATGCGCACGCAGCTCCACGGCCAACCAGCACGCAGTTGCCCTGGTGGGCCGCATCCAGAATCTCTTTCTGAATCAGCTCCAGCATGCGCGCCGAGTCAAGAATATGTTCCTCGCCCGTCGGCGCCTGCGCGTACACCGGGTCACGCCAGAAGGCTTTCCCATAGCGGTAGTACCAGGGGTCCAGCCGCTCGTCGAGCTCGGCCGCCAGCTTCGGATCCACGCCCGCAATGCGCGCCGCGCCAGCCACCAGTTCCGAATCCAGCAGCCGCCAGCCCAGGTGCTTAGCCAGGTCGTGCGCAAACTCGCCGCCGCGCGAACCGTACTCGCGCTCCACGGTGATCACGTTCACTGGCGCATGAACCATAACGGCGATCGACTCCCAGGGGCCAAGTCCCCACGCAGAGGAGCATAACTCTATCGGCGACAAAAAACAAAGATGTCCGGGCAACAAAAAACAAAGCGGGCGCAGAAGATTCGTTCCTCCTGCGCCCGCTTTTCGCCTTAGTTTTCTGTTTTTCTGCTCTATTGCGTAACCGGTTGCTGAGGTAGCGGTGCATTGCTTTTCAAGTGCGGAGCCTTGGGCGAGGCCGGCGGATTTGGCGCGGTCGGAGGCGCCGGTGCTGCCGCGGGCACCGCCGACCCTTTCTTGATGTGCAGGTCGCCGTTACTGGTGCTCAACTCAATGTGCGCCGCGCCCGAACCAATCTTCCCGGTCACGGTTTTATCCACGTCGCCCGTCACCGTCAGCTCGAAATCGGTCACAATGTAACCGTTGTGCGTTTTCCCGTCCACTGTGGCTGAGGCATTCGGGGGCAGCGTCAATTCCACGTCGCCCTTGTCGTTCTTCGCCTGCACTGAGTAAGATCCCGCCGGCTCAATGCTGATGGTTCCGTTACTGCTCGTTACGTCGGTATCGCCATAGATCTCGCTCAGATCGATGTCCTTGGAGCGCGTCACCACATGAACCTTCCCCTTGGCGTCGCTCACTCGCAGGTCGTCGGAATCGAGTGTCATGTCGCCGGGAAGGCTGGCAATCTGCACGTCGGTGAAGGGCGTATGAATGCTTACCTGCGCGCCGACCGTCTCGATGTGCACTTCGCCGTCAATCTCGCCGTTCAGCGAAATGTGCCCCTGAACCTCAGAGAGAGTCACGTCGTTGCAGTTGCCGGTAGCAGTGATGTCGCCGTTGATCTGGTGCGCGGAGAAATCGTGTTTGTCGCTGCCGAAGTGCATGGTCACTGGGCCTGTAATCGCGTCAAGGTGCGTATCTCCGTGTCCACCGGTTACGTCAATTCCCGCTCCCAGCCCAGATGCCGTCACATCTCCTTTGCCTGCATTCACGGTCACCTTGGCCGTTCGCGGAACCGTCACAGTCAGGTTCACACGCCCGTGGTCGTTGCCATTGGATTCGACCTCGACCGCGGCGCCATTTACCGTTACGTGCGCGGCTTCGCTGTCAAAGATCTTCGTTGCCTCGGAGTCGGAGTCGGCGTACGCTATTTCGTGCGCCTGCACCTGCATGGTGGACTGGTCGCTCGCAGTAATGCTCACGTCCCCGTGCGGGTTGTTTATCTGGATCAACGCGTTGGCCGGAATTGTCCTCGAATCCGCCGCTTGATCGCTATCGTGCTCCGGCTGACCAAAGAAACTGAAGAGGTCTCCATTGCCGTTCCAGTTGCCTATGAAGGGCCGCACATGGTTCCATCCCGCCGCGCAAAGGCCCAGGAACGCAACCAGAAAAAGAATCCCCACAAAACTGCCGCTGCGGCGCACGGGAGTCGGCCGCCGCATGTCGAGCGTCCACTCTGCCAGAAGCGCCAGCCCCGCCACGATCAGCAGCAGCGGCCACCAACGCCCATACCAGGACAAAAATGAATCGGCATTCAAGTGTCCGGTCACAAGCAGCAGGGCAATCACGCCCACGCAGATCAGAAGCACCGGACCCACGACGGAAGGCACGCGCGGCCCGTATGCGCCCACGTACTGCGCCTTCCAGGTGTGCCGCTGTGCTCGCCATGCATCGCGCTGCGCGCGCCATGCGGCCCGCTGCTGCTCGCGATACACGCGCCACTGCATCCTGGGATCGTAAGGCGGTGGTGGTCCGCCACCCGGAGGCATATTCGGAGGTACGCTGCTCATGACTGTCCTCCATGAATCTCATCGCCAAAGTCATGATGCTCAGCCGGCACAATCGCTGTGCCCGGCGTTGGCGGCACGGTTTGGCCCGTTCCCGGGCCCGTTACAGGGTTCGTGTTCTGCCACGGCGTGCCTGGAGGAGGCGGATATCCTTCTCCCGCCAGTGCCGCCCGCTCTGCCAGCAGCAGCAAACCCGCCAGAATCAGGAATAGCGGCCAGCTCTGGCCCCAGCTCAAAATATCGGCCTGCGCCAGCAGTGCAATCACTCCAATCAAAAGCAAAAATGCGGGCCCGCGTAAGCGGCGAATCAATAAATAGCGATTCATTTTTGCCCTCCCCGAGGACGGTCCTGAGAACGATCCTGAGAATTCGCTTGAGAAATCCTCTGCGTATCCTGCAGGCGCTTCACAATCAACCACACTCCCAATCCAATCAGCAGAAATGGCCAGCTGAACTCAAACATCCGCCCTGAGAACCAGTCGAAGTGCCCTAGCAGGAACAACAGTCCCAGAGCGATCAGCACGATTGCTCCAATCGGTTCCTTCCGTCGCCAGTACACAGGCGGAACTGGCGCAAAATCCGGCCCTCCATAACCCGGAGGAACATTAGGATCCTGATACGGACCCTGAGTCGGCCCCTGATAGGTGGTCTGGAATGGCGTTTCGTACGGTGCCTGGTACTGCGCCTGACTTGGCGCCTGATACGAACCCGCCGGACCGGCGCCTGCAGGCCCCGCTCCACTTCCCGGCGGCATTACCCCAGGTGGCATTCCCCCCGGCGGCACTCCCTGATACGGTCCCTGGTTCATCCGCCCGCCTGAGCCCATTACGTTGGTGAGCTCGTTCAGCCCTAATGGATCGGGCAAAGGTTCGCCGTCGCGCCGTGCTTTGGCCGTGTGATAGGCCTCGAATGCCTGGTAAAAGATCCACGCGGGTATGAGGAGACCGAAAAAAATGTCCAGATCCGAGTGAACCGTGCTGGTTATCGAAATCAGCACTGCAAAGACCAGCACATGAATGAGCCCTTTGATCATCTGGCCGTTGTACATTGCTCCCACGCCGGGAATCAGGCCCAGAATTGCCGCGAGCACCGGATTAGGTGCGCCGGGGGGCGGCGCCACAAATGGCTGCTGCCCGCCATGCCACGCCATCCAGCACGGATCACAGAAGATCTGACCTCCCGCGGCGGTTTTCGCGCACGCCGGGCACAGCGGCTTTCCGCAATTCTGGCAAAACACCGTCGCATTTACACCACTATGGTTTACGCAATCCATACTCTGCTCCCTTCTTTTGCTCTCTTTGCGGAGTTATCGGACTGCCTTCTCTTGCCCTGCAAGTGAAACGAAGTTTCTACAAGGTCATTCATCTCGTTGGATGCCGGTTGGGCCACTGAATTGTCCGGCTCCTGCCGTGGCTCCACGCGCCCGCCGCCGTCGTTGTTCCCGGGATTCTTATTTGTCTCTCCGGGTGTAGCCGGCTGTCCCTGCCTCTGATCTTCATTCGCTCCCGGCGTTCCGTTCTCATCCCCGTTGTTCTCGCTCTGGCTGCGCAGTTGCCGCACCCTAGATTCCACTTCATACACAAACCGCAGATGGTCGTAATAGCGCACGATTGGCACCGAGGCCATGTTCAACTGCCGCTCCATATACGACCTCATCGCAACCGGCCGCAGATCGGCCATCCGCAGTGTCGTCAACCGCACTCCGGTCAGGTTCAGCGTGAGCGCAATCGAGAAGAACGCCATTGCCGCCGTCATCAGCAGTCTCGGCTGCATGGCATACCGCATCCGAGCCATGAATCCCGGTTGCTGCCACACCGGAGCCACAAACGCCGGAACCAGTCCCGCACCAGCCATCGCCGGCATCGGGTGCCTTGCCGCTTGGCCCGGCCCTGTTTGCGCCAGAATCCTCTCCAGCAATCCCTCCGGCACATCCGGCTCGGGCGAAAGAAACTCCAGCCACTCACGGCCCTTCCGCGCTTCTTCATACAGCCCAGTGCATGCCGGGCAAATGGCCTTGTGCGCAGCGAACTGCGCTTCGTCCTCGGGCTTCAACTGCCCGTCCAGAGCGTCTGCCAGCAGCGTTTCCCATGCGCCGCAGGCTGGAGAATTCGGAAATTGTGTGCGCTCTGTCATGGCTACATCACCTCCCGTTGATTACGTTCGAGCAGCCTTGCAAGTTCCGCACGGCCTCGGCTGATGCGCGACTTCACCGTTCCCTCGGGAATCGCTAACACCTGCGCAATCTCTTTGTAATCAAGGTCTTGAAGATCTCTAAGGATCACTGCCTCGCGCAATTCCACGCTCACCTTGGCCAGAGCGCCTTGCACCATGTTGGCCAGCTCCTTGTGCGCCACGGACTCGAGCGGCGTCGGCCCCGAGGCCACCAGCCGGTCTGCCGGCTTCAGCTCTTCAGACTGTTCCCACCCATCGTCCAGAGAGTTCGTTGCCCGCTGGTTGCGCGTCCGCCTGAAGTTATCCACCAGCAGGTTTCGCGTCATGGTGGTGATCCACACTGGCAGGCTGCCCCTCGTGGCGTCAAAGCTGCCCAAATTCGAATAAATCTTCAGGAAAACGTCCTGGGTCAGGTCTTCGGCGTCGGCTGCATTTCCGGTAAACCGGTAGCACAGCCCGAATACACGCTTTTGGTGCGTGCGGACCATCTCAGCCCATGCGCCGGAGTCTCCATCCATGCAGCGGTGGACGATTTTCGACCAGTCCTGCTCCAGCGGTCTTACCTCCGCGCGCGCTGCCGGCAGCGTGCGTCCGCGATCATTGCCCCCGAGGGTCCGCCTCACCGCAGGCGCCGCCGGTGTCGCAGCCACAATCGGGAGGGGATGTCCCTGAACCCGCGGCCGTTTCCTGGCCGCTTCCCGGGAGCCGGAGCGCGCCATTCCGGCACCCCAACCCGCCCCGCTCCAGCTTAATGTACCCACGCACTCCATGATTTGTTCATACGGAAATTACAATCCTTTGGTTCCTTTTCGCCAAACGCCAGCGCAGTGGGCCAGTCCGGACCCAGTGGCGCACCGCCGCTCGACGGCGGAGAATTCGAGTTCTCATCAAGAAAATCGTCGCATCCCTTCGCTCACGCCGTAAACTTGGCAGAAACGGAGGTCGAAAACGTGGAAGGCTGGAAGTTCTTAGAGAAGGATCCCTCAGAAGCTCTTGCAAAACTGCACTTCTATTCCATCAAGAAGAAGCAAGCGTCGGGCGAGTTTGAAGCGCGCATCACGGTCAAGGAGTTCGCCTCGGCAAAAACCACCGACATGAATTTCTATGCCGTCGCCGATATCGAGTTGAATCAGAAGACCATGAGATTCCAGCCATGCGGCTGGGGCGAAACTCTATTGAGCGCCCTCACCGAGTGCCTGAGGAATTTGCGGAAATTCGACTACGAAGGCCCCGATCTGCCTTCGTCATTCTCGCAAACGTGCGATCCGCCGCAATCTGGTAATGCCGGCTGAACCCGGCAATGCCTCACCGTCTGCCACCGTCCCGCGAATCAATCCGCTTCGCCGGGCGAGTATCCCTGCCCGAAGTCCGGATCAACCGGGTTCTCGAACATCGACGCGTCCCGCGTCACAATCGTCAGCCCCGACGGCGTCACGAAATAACGCCGCTTGTCCTCCACCGGATCGAAGCCGATCACGGTGCCTTCCGGGATTCGCACGTCGCGGTCGATAATCGCCCGCCGAATTCTGCAGTGGCGCCCGATGTTCACGTGCGAAAAGATGATGCTTGCATCTACGTCCGAATACGAATTCACGCGCACGTCCTGCGACAGCACGGAGTTATATACCGACGCGCCCGAAATGATGACACCTGCCGTGATGATCGAGTTCACCGCCATGCCCGATCGTCCCGGCTCGCCGAAGACGAACTTCGCCGGCGGATATTGCCGTTGCCGCGTCCGGATCGGCCAGCCCTTGTCGTACAGGTTGAACGTCGGCGACACCGAGCACAAATCCATGTTGGCGTCATAGTAGGCATCCAGAGTCCCCACATCGCGCCAGTAGAGTGCCTGCTGCTTGTTCTCATCCACAAAGCTGTAGGCCATCATCTTCTTTTTTCCCAGCATGTTGGGCAGGATGTTATGCCCGAAGTCGTGCTTCGAATCCGCATCGTCCGCATCCGCAATCAGCGCTCGCAACAGCGTCTCAGTATTGAAGATATAAATCCCCATTGACGCGTCCACGGCATTGGGATTAAACGGGGAGCGGAAGCTCGTTGACGCAGGCTTCTCCTGGAACCCGAGCACTTCGCCGGTTGAACCCACCTCCACCACGCCGAACCGCGAAACTTCTTCCGGGGCCACCGGCAGTGTGGCCAGCGTAACTTCGGCGTTCGTCTGCTGGTGGTGCGCCAGCATGCGGCTGTAGTTCATCTTGTAGATGTGGTCGCCGGAGAGAATAATCACGTATTTCGGCTGTTCGCTGCCGATTGAGTAGAGGTTCTGGTAAACGGCGTCCGCCGTCCCCATGTACCAGTTCGCCCCGGTACGCTGCATGGGCGGCATCAGCTCGAAGAACTCGCCTAGCTCCTGGGCCACAATGCCCGACCAGCCCTCGCGGATATGCCGGTTCAGGCTCAGCGCTTTGTACTGCGTCAGGATGTACACCCGCCGCAACCCCGAGTTGATGCAGTTTGAAAGCGTGATGTCGATGATGCGGTAGTGCCCGCCAAACGGCACCGCCGGCTTGGCCCGGTCGCGCGTCAGGGGAAACAGCCGTTCCCCGGCTCCGCCCGCAAGCAATACGCCTAGTGTGTCTTTCATATCAATCGAGCACCCGTCTTCAATTGGCCTCTGGCTTGCCTGTCGCGGCGCGCCCCTCGGGGTAGCGCAATCTGAGTGCCGCTATATGAAACAGCATTCTTTCAGGCGGCACACTGCCTCCCCCGCCACTGAACGCAGGAGAATACCACACATGCCAATTAACCTGGCAGCCCCGCATTCTTCTGGATGATGGTGCGAAGCGAAGAGTTGGCCCGTCTCTCAACGTCTCTTTTGGTCGCCGCTTGCCGTGCGAATCAGACTTTGAGATCCCGCTGGTGCCGGCCGCCGCGGCGAACTAACTCCGCTAATTCCGGTAGCGCCGCTGCTATTACCTACCAGCCAGACAGCCAGTTAGTTTTCTTGTTGGACGAGCGCTTGATCGACGTGAACTTGTATTCCAGGCCAACGCTGATGGCAAAATTCACATCGTATTGCGCGTAGGTCAGCACGGAATGAGGTTTGTCATCGAACGTGTAGTGGGTCATCACTGCGTCGGGAGTGATGCGAAATACCCAGTGGTCCGAGCGGTTCAGGTCGAAATGCCCGCCGATGATCGCCGCCGGCGCGATCTGGTTGTAGTAGAAATCAAAATCCGATGCCGGGTGTCCGAGCAGGTCTTTCTGGAAGTTCCCATACACACCGCCAAACATGGCGTGCGCAATCATCGCGCCATGCTTGTTGTGAGGGCCAAGCCATTCCGCTCCGCCCACAAAAAAGTACTGCTGCACGAACGGTCCCCTGATCGGTCCGCCATTGGTGCCGTCGGTGTTCGGCGCGGTGCCGCTGGTACCCACATATCCCCGCCCGGTCGCTTCAATCCCCCAGTTCCTTGTCAGCCAGTACGAGCCCTCCGCGTCCAGCCCGCCAAGGTTCGAGCCCTGCAGCAGCGTCGGCCCGGCCTTCATATGGTCGTACGCGAATCCGAGTGATACGTCGTAGCGGTTGTCGTAGCGCACCTTGGCCAGCGGATCGATGGCCTGGTAGACCCCGTACTGAGCCGATTGCTGGTCGTCTCTTTGCGCCTGCGACGATGAAGACGATTGCGATGAAGAAGAATTAGGCTGCTGCGCCGCAGGCTGTTGCGTGCCCGGCTGCTGCGTGGGCGTTTGCTGAGAGCCCGTATCCTGCGCCCGCACGCGCGCCTCCGTGCACACACATACGGCGAAAACAACGGCCATCGTTGCAGTTATCTTGAATGGGAGATGCATCACAAACAAGCTTACAGGACCCCCCCGACGACGGACAACGCGTCTTAACTGCATTTCTTCTTAGACTCGCACTCGCGCCGGTCGTCTGCGCTCAAACCTACAGCGTGCACGATTCTGTTTGCCGTGCCCACACCAGGTAGCGTGCCGTCTTCGCAATCTCTACCGCCGTCTGCGCCGCATGCATCCAGGGCCTCTCCGGCTCCAGCGCATGAGACGCATGGGTCCGCCACTTCAGCGGCAGCCGGCTCAGGATCAGCCCCGTCCGCGGCAAGTGGCTTGCGCTCGAAACGACCTCCGCCGACTCCCATCCATGAAGACGCATGATCTTGAGCGAGTCGCATGCATTCTGCATCGTGTCCAGCGCCGTTCGCTCCTCCACAATCGCGCCCGCCGGAATTCCCTGCGCCTCGGCCACCCGTGCCATCACATCGGCTTCGACATATTGGTTGTGCGCCGCGCCGCCCGAAATAATCATCCTCGGCGCCACGCCCCGCTCGTACTCATCCACTGCCTCGGTCACGCGCTCCAGCTCAGTCGGCGTCGGATTCCCGTCCGCGTCAGCCGGATTTCCAAGAACAATCAGTACATCGAAATGCTCCTGTGTGGTGTTTTCCGTTGGGGCCAGCGCCCGCGCAATCGTTGCCCACGCAACCAGACCCACTACGACCGTTATGGCCGCAATTACGATGCGCGCCTTCCAACTCAGTCGAAGCTGTTTGCGTCGCGCGCCGCTTCGACCAGGCGATCGGCCGCCCACTTGTCTGCCGGTGCTCGCTTGCCTTCGTGTCCCTGCTGCGCTCAAAGCTCGATCTCCCAGCCTTCACTCTACCGTGTGAAGTGCTGCCAGCGAAGTTCTCCCCGCGAAGTGAGGATCGGATCAGCACAACGCCGCTGCCCCGCCGCGCGAAAGATGCATCAGACCATGTTGGACGGTAATAGATTCATCCTCAAAAAGGAGATTCATTCATGGCGACAAAGAAGAAGGCGACGAAGAAGGCGACAGGCAAGAAATCCAGCGGAAGAAAATACGGTCCTGCGGCCGGCAAGCAGGTAGAAACCGAAATGCGCGAATTCAAGCAGGGCAAGCTCAAGAGCGGTCGCAGCGGCAAAAAGGTGACGAGCCGCAAACAGGCAATAGCCATCGGCCTTTCAGAGGCTCGCAAAAAAGGGGCCAAGGTGCCGAGCAAAAAGTCTTAGCTGTTGCTGTTGTCCGGCTCCCGGCCTGCCGACACTAACTGTCAACTGCGAACCCAGAATTCCGAACCCAGGCCTGCCAGCTCAGACCGGCGAACCCGGGCCTGCAAAATGGGAACTGCGAACTGTTTTTACAGCTCCGCCAGCTGTCCCCAATCGCTGAAGACGATCTCGTCCCGTGGCTTGCGTGTCCGCCCGGCCATCTCGCGCTCGATCAGCATCTGGTCGCCCAGCTTCGCCGGCTCGCCCTGGTGGAACCTACGAGCTGCCGGCGCTACCACTTCTTCAGTTCGGTGATCTGAATGAGATTACCGCAGGTGTCTTTGACCGTGGCGATCTTTGAGGCCGTAACGTCAGTCGTCGGCATGGTGAACTCGGCGCCGAGCCCTTTCATGCGCTCGTAATCGGCCTGCACATCGTCGGTAAAGAACATGGCCGCAGGTGCGGTCAGAATTGCGTGTTGCAAAAGTAGGGCATTCCCCGAACGGAACTCCGGTCCCGGTTTTCGATCCCGCGGCTTAGGCCTTAGGATTGAGATTGACGCAGCCCCGAAAGTGCATTTCCATACAGCGAGAGCTGCCTCTCCACTAGGACAATCATCATGGCCCTTGCCCTCAAGAAAACCGATGCCTTTGACGACGATCCGGAGTTGATCGAAGGGAGCGACCTTGCAGCATTCGTCCCGCCAGAGATTTATCCCCTTGCCAATCCGCAAACGGATCTTCCGCGCATTGCGAAAGACAAGCATCTCATCCAGTTGATCGAAGCGGCAGTCCGGAAAGTCCCGACTTCGCACCGCCTCATCTTGGGTGACGCTCGAGAGTTGACGGGGCTCGCGCCGAATTCCGTGCATTTGATTCTGACATCTCCTCCTTATTGGACGCTCAAGGAATACCGCCAATCTGACGGGCAGATGGGTCACATCGAGAACTACGAGGCGTTCCTCGCCGAGCTCGATCGCGTGTGGGCGCACTGTCTCCGCTTGCTGGTTCCCGGTGGCCGCCTCGTCTGCGTTGTCGGTGATGTGTGCCTCTCAAGGAGAAAGAACAATGGACGGCACACCGTCGTGCCACTCCATGCCTCAATTCAGGAGCATTGCAGGCAGATCGGTTTCGACAATCTCTCGCCAATTATCTGGCACAAAATTTCCAACGCGGCCTACGAAGTTGAGAATGGGCCCGGCTTCCTCGGCAAGCCATATGAGCCGAATTCAGTCATTAAGAATGACATTGAATTTATCCTGATGCAGCGGAAGCCAGGTGGATATCGCGCGCCTGATATCCCAACGCGAATTCTCAGCGTCATAGCGGACGAAGATCACAAACAGTGGTTCCAGCAAATTTGGTCGGGAGTGACGGGCGCATCCACGCGGAATCATCCCGCGCCCTATCCGCTCGAGCTCGCCGAACGGTTGGTGCGTATGTTCAGTTTCGTGGGCGATACTGTGCTTGACCCGTTCCTCGGCACAGGCACAACAAGCATTGCCGCCGCCGCATTCGGCCGAAATAGCATCGGAATCGAAGTTGACCGGCACTACTTTGAACAGGCACAAACCCGAATTGCGAATGAAACCTCGCTGCTCTTCAGCCGCACATCAATCCACGTTGAAGCAGCACAAGACGCGAAATGAGTCGACAGCCAGAAATCGACACGCGCCTTAGTGCAGCAGTTAAGCTCTTCTGGACGACTCGCGAAGCGCAAGGGATAAAGCAGGGCTCCTCATCAGGCAGTAAAGATGCCGGAGCGCGCTCCGCAGTCACAGGCGGAGCGCAGATGAACGGCTTCGTTAATTTGGTGCGCGAGCTTCTGTGCGAGAACGGCCTCCCAAAGTCGCACGTGCATTGCGAGAAATATGTTGAACTTCCCGGCTGGTATAGGCCCGAGAAGAAATGGGATCTTCTAGTTGTGTCGGATGGCAAGCTTATCGCTGGAATCGAATTCAAGTCCCAAGTTGGCTCTTTCGGGAATAATTACAACAATCGCACCGAAGAAGCGATTGGAAGCACTACTGATATCTGGTCAGCATATCGAGAAGGAGCATTCAAGCCTTCGGCGCGCCCGTGGCTCGGTTATCTTATGTTGCTGGAAGAAGCCCCCGAATCCGTCCGCCCGGTTCGAGCGCGCGAGCCCCATTTCAAAGTTTTCCCTGAATTCAAAGATGCCTCCTACGCCAAACGCTATGAGGTTCTGCTCACGAAGTTAGTACGGGAACGCCTCTATGACGCTTCATGCTTTCTCATGTCCAGCGCAGCCGAGGGCCGCAAGGGGATCTACCGCGAGCCGAGCGCGGAGTTAGGGTTTCGAAACTTCGTTGAGTCACTTATCGCCAAGGCAATCGCGACGGCAAGAGTCAAAGAGTAAGCCGCCTTACCCTCTAACCTCCCCACTCAAAAGACCTTAAGAATTCCATCTCGGACAGGGCCGCCGCCAACTGTCCTACGGATACATCCGGTTCAGCATCCTTGGAAACGGAATCGTCTCTCGCACGTGGTCCAGCGCGCACACCCACGCCACTACGCGCTCGATGCCCATCCCGAACCCCGAGTGCGGTACGCTGCCGTAGCGCCGCAGGTCGAGATACCACTCGAAGGCCGCGCGCGGCAACTTGTGTTCGTCAATTCGAGAGCTCAGCAGTTCGTAGCTTGACACGCGCTGCGACCCGCCGATGATCTCGCCGTATCCCTCCGGCGCCAGCACGTCTACGCAAAGCGCGTAACGCGGATCATTCGCGTCGGGTTCCATGTAGAATGCCTTCACATTCGCGGGATAGCGGTGCACCATCACCGGCCGGTCGTACTGCGAGCTGAGCCAGGTCTCGTCCGGCGAACCGAAATCGTTTCCATACTCGAACGGCGCTTCCAGCTTTCCATCTTTGTGCGCCTGGTTCAACATCTCCACGGCCTCGTCGTAGCGCAGGCGCACGAACGGCGCCTTTACTGTCGTGAGCTTCGCCACATCGCGCCCGACCACCTGCAACTCCGGCGCGCGATTCTTCAACACGCTCTGCACAATATGCGCGATGAAGTTTTCCGCGAGCTCCATCAAGCCGTCGAGATCCATATAGGCCACTTCGGGCTCGATCATCCAGAACTCCGTCAGGTGCCGCCGCGTCTTCGACTTCTCCGCGCGAAACGTCGGCCCGAAGCTGTAAACCTTTCCCAGCGCCAGCGCCGTCGACTCGATGTAAAGCTGGCCGCTCTGCGTCAGGTAAGCGGGATCGCCGAAGTAGTCCACCGGGAACAGCGTTGACGTGCCTTCGCACGCCGCCGGCGTAAGAATCGGCGGATCGGTCCTGATAAATCCGTTCGAGTCAAAGTATTCTGCCGCCGCCCTCATGATCTCCGCGCGAATCCTTAAAATGGCCGACTGCCTCGGGCTGCGCACCCACAGGTGCCGCCGTTCCTGCAGAAAGTCGACGCCATGATCCTTCAGCGTGATCGGGTACGGGTCCGACTCAGGCACGCGCTGCACCACTTGAACGTCTTCTACGTCCAGCTCGTACCCACCCGGCGCGCGCTTATCCGCACGCACCCTTCCCGTGACAATAACCGACGACTCCTGCGTGAGGCCTTTCAGCTTTTCAAACACTTCTGGCGTCACGCTCTTCACATGCGCCACTCCCTGGATCGATCCCGTTCCATCGCGAAAGATGGGGAAAAGCAGCTTGCCGCTCTCGCGCGAGTTGTAGAGCCACCCGCGCAAAGTTACAGATTCGCCTTCGTGCCGGCCAATCTCGGCAATGGTGGCCACCGGCGGAGTTGATTTTGCGGTTTCTGGAGCGGAAGGAGCGGTTTCTTCAGGCATTTTAGGCAAACTTTCTGGGCGACGCCTAGTTCCGCCGCGCCGGAGTCTCCAGAATAACGCGGCTCAGGAGAAACCGGATCGCATCGTTTCCAAGGCTCCAATTTCGTGCTACAGGAAATTCTTTTGACCTGGACAACAATTAGCGCCAAAGCGCATCCTAGCTTGGTAAGGAGCGGCAATGACCGAATTAAAGACCGATCGGCTCGAGACAAACGGCACCGAGATGCACAAAACTCTGGCGGATCCCGAGACCGCCGAGCGCTTCATCACCGAGAAGCACCTGGGCGAGCGTATCCGGCGCCTGCGGCTCAAAAAGTCGATGGGTCTGGTGGATCTGGGCAAGCATACGGGACTATCAGCCAGTTTCCTCTCGCAGTTGGAGACCGGCCGCGTCGTGCCCACGCTCCGTAATCTTGCGCGCATCGCGATGGTCTTCAGCAAAGATCTCTCGTATTTCTTTGAGTCCGAGCCCGCGCCCGTTTTCCGCGTACACCGTAAAAAGGATCGCGTGCGTATGCCGCAAACCGGAGCCGAGCCGCCTGCTTATACGTTCGAGAGCCTCGGCTATATGGTCGCCGACCGGCACATGGACCCATACTTCGCCGAATTTGTTCCATTGCCTGAGCATGTGGAGCCCAGAACGCACATGCACACCGGATTTGAGTTCCTGTATCTGGTTGCCGGTGAATTGGCATTGCGGCACGGCGAGCAGGAGGCGAAGCTCGGCCCCGGCGACGCAGTTTATTTCGACGCGGGCACTCCACACTCATACCGCTGCGCAGGCGCCAAATCCGCCGAAGCCGTCATCGTCACCATGCACCAGGTGCCAACAGACCATCCGCAGTCGCAGCGGGTGCCAGCCGTCGCAGCGCCAACGCGACCGCCGGCCCCATCGGGCGCGCCAGTGAAAGCCGGCGCCGCCAACGGCCGCTAAACCGCGCCTCGCGCGCGCTACTTCTCGTCCGTCACCAGTTTGCCGTTGATGTCGCGCACTTCCACCGGACCCAGCCCCGCATCTTTCAGGCCCAGTTCGATTTTGGCGCGATCGCCGGCCGTCACAATCACAAGCTGGTCGGGATGCAGATACTCCTGAGTCACGCGCGCAATGTCTGCTTCCGTCACCGCCTCGTATTTCATGGGCAGCTTTGCGTAATAATCCAGCGGGTAATCGTAAAGAAAGATGCTGTCGATGGCTCGCGCTATGGCTGACGACGTCTCAAAGCGGCCGGGAAGCGACTGCACCGACGCTTCCTTCGCCGCAGCCAGCTCTTCGGCAGTTGAAGGTTTCGTCGTGAACTTGTTGATCTCGCCCATCAACTCTTTAGCTGCGGGCGCCGTAACGTCGCTGCGCACCAAACCGCCGGCCTGGAACAGACCGCCATCGACATACTGCGTAAAGACAGAATTTGCGCCATAGGTGTAGCCGTGCGCCTCGCGCAGGTTCATATTGATGCGGCTGCCAAAGCTCCCGCCAAGCGTGTAATTCATCACGGCAAGAGTTTCAGTGTCGGGCGAGCTCGCCGGAACGCCGAGGCCGAAGGCTATCAGCGCGGTCTGCGGCGCGCCTGGCTTGTCCACGATTACCACGCGTGTGGTCTGCGGTGCAGGCGCCGGCGGAATTGCGGCCGCCGCTTCGGTCTTCCCCGTCCATTTGCCAAAGTACTGCCGGGCCACGCTCTCGGCTTGTGCACGGGTCAAATCGCCGGCGAGCACCAGCGCCGAGTCACGCGGGCCGTAGTGCCCCGCGTAAAAAGCCGCCATGTCCGCCGGGGCAATCGCGCCCACACTATCGGCTGTTCCCGTTCCGCTACGGCCATACGGTGAGTCACCAAACACCAGCTTCGGCCCCACTCGCGTAGCCATGCTCTGCACGTTGTCAGTCTCTTGCGCGATGCGAACCAGCCGCTGCTTGCGCCGCCGATCCAAATCCGCGTCGCGAAATCCCGGATGCTGCGCCACATCGGCAAGCAGATTCATCCCCTCCGCCGTGTGGCTGGTCAGCATGTCCATTGAAATGGTTCCAGAATCCATTCCCGCGGCGGTTGCAATCTCAGTTCCGATGCGCTCTTCGTCCGTCGCCAGTTGCGTCAAGTCGCGCGTCGTCGTACCGTCGCTCATCACCTCCGCGGTCAGCGTCGCCAGTCCGCTCCTTGTTTCCGGGTCATTCGCGCTGCCGGCGCGCGAAACGACTTCCGCGCTCAGCACTGGCAGCGAGTGATTCTCCACAAGCAGTACTTTTAGTCCGTTGGCGAGAGTGAATTCCTGCGGCGTAGGCAGATGCGGCACCGGGGCCGACCCAGCCTCCGGCTTTGTCTTCCGCCATTCCTGCGACGCTTCAAATTCCGGAGTGTACGGATTCTCAAGCTTCACAGTCGCGTCGGTATCCGCGGGGCTGCGCGGCACATCGTTCAGCACTTTCTTGCCCGGTACGCAATACACCACAACCGCCGCATCCTTGCTCAGATATTTCACGGCAGCGGCCTTGACGCTCGCTCTCGTTACGGCCTCGGTGAGGGCGATGTCTTTAGGGAGAAAGCCGGGATCGCCCGTGTACTGGTTGTAGCGGTCAAGCGTATCGGCAATGCCACCGAATCCTCCAAGTTGTTCCAGGCCGGTGATCTTGCTTGTCAGGTCCAGAGCCTTTGCCGAGGCCACCTCGTCGGCGGTTGGCCCATCCTGTTGCAGCTTCGCAAGTTCCTTCCAGAACGTCGCCTCCAGGTCTTCCAGCTTCACGCCCGGCTTGGCGGTCATCGTGCACCAGGTCATTCCCGTCAGCTTCTCCGGCAGCGCAACGCAGGTTACGCTCTGCGCCGTCTGGGCCTTGTAGACCATCGCCTCGTCCAGCCGGCTCGCCTTGCCGCCCCCCAGCGCAAATACGGCGCTGCTCACGCTGTAGGAATCCAGCGTAAAAGCTGCGGGCGTCAGCCAGGCGACACTCACCTGCGACAGCTGCACTGTGTCCGTCACCGTCGCCCGTCGCTGCGCGGTGATCGGCGGCGTCACCGGCGGCGCGAAAGCTACCTCAGGCCCCTTCGGAATCGGCCCAAAGTATTTCGTGAGCAGCACCTTCAACCTTGCTGCGTCAAAATCCCCGGCCACCGCGATCGACGCATTATTCGGCGTGTAGTACTGCTGATGAAAGTCGCGCACGTCGGCGATGCGCGCCGATTCCACGTCCGCATGGCTGCCGATGATCACGCCGTAGTAGGGATGCCCCTTGGGAAACAGCAGATGAAACATCTGTTCCCGGGCCACGTAGTAGGGCCGTCCCTCGCCTTGCCGCCGCTCGTTGCGCACCACATCTTTCTGGTTAATCAGCAGTTCCCGGTTCAGGCCCTCCATCAGGAAGCCCATCCGGTCGCTCTCCAGCCACAGCGCCAGCTCCAGTTGGTTGCTGGGCATGGTTTCAAAGTAGTTGGTCCGGTCGAAGCTCGTGGTACCGTTGACGGTCGTTGCGCCCGCCGCCTGCACGATCTTGATGTGCGCCTTTTCGCCCACGTGTTCTGAGCCTTCAAACATCATGTGCTCAAACAGGTGCGCGAACCCCGTGCGCCCCGGCCGCTCGTTCAGCGGGCCTACGTGATACCAAAGGTCCACGGCCACCAAAGGCAGCCTGTGATCTTCATGAGTAATGACCGTCAGGCCGTTGGGCAGCGTGTACTTCACGTATTTGATTTCAGGCAGCTTCTGTGGGCCGGCAGGCTTTTGCGCGCTCGCCAGCGAGCCTGCGCAGGACACAACCAGTAACAGAACCAAAGACCGACGGATACGACTGAAAAGATTCACGGGTGATCTCCTCTGACACCAATTCAAAAGTTCCGTACTCAGACCGGATCATCTTAATCACTTTGGTGGAATGATACTCGGCGGAATGATTTGGAAGCGACCGGCATCTCGCAGCGCAAAGCTCAGCGGGATTGTGAGCGCCGCGCAATGGCAGGTATCATGATCCTTTATGGGATCTCCGCCGCCAATTCAGCTCGCGACATTAAGCATGTGGGACACGTTGATCCTCATGGCCCTCGCGCTGGTGGTTTTTGGCCCGCGGCGTTTGCCCATGATCGGCCGCCAGATCGGCAAGCTGATGTACGAGTTCCGCAAGGCCTCCAACGACTTCAAGTTCCAGATGGAAGAGGAGTTGCGCAGCTCCGAAGAGGCCGACCGCCGCAAAAAGGCGGAAGAAGAGCGCCAGCGTGCCCTCGCCGCTGCGCCCCCACCGGCTCAACTCGAAGCCACGACCTCGCAAACTCCAGCGCCCGCGGCTGGAACCCAGGAAGCGGCCGCAACTCAGGAATCCGGCGCTCCAGAATCCGGCGCTCCAGAATCCAGCGCTCCAGGCCCAACAGAAAGTCCTTACTCCGAAGGGACCGACCCCAATGTCGGGATTCAGACAACGAACCGTGCAGAGGCGCTGCTCCCAATAGAAACCCAGCCGCCAGAAATCGCGCCGCCCGCGGGTCCATCAATCGATCCTGAATCCGAACCCGCGCCCGTTGCGGCCATTCCGCAAATCCAGCCGCCCTCGACCGGTGAGAAGATCGCCGCCGATCCGCCGGGCAAAACCCAGAGAAGCCTTTTTCCTGAAGCTGAAGGATCGGAGCCGTCAGCACATCATGGTTGACCCCCAGGAAGCCATCGAAAAAGCGCGCAACGTCATCACCGAGCGCGTCGAGCTCCCCGGCATGAGCCTCATGGAGCATCTCGAGGAGCTGCGCAAGCGCCTCGTTCACTCCGCCATCTACCTCGCCATCGGATTCTTTGTCGCCTACGTCTTCCACGTGCGTCTTTACGGCTTTGTTCAGGCCCCGCTCGACAAACTTGGCATCAAGCTCAACTACACACATCCGATGGATCCGCTGAACCTTTACCTGCAGGTCTCGTTCATCGGCGGAGCCATTCTCGCTTCACCCTTCGTCCTCTATCAGGTCTGGCTTTTCATTGCGCCTGGTCTCTATCAAAAAGAAAAGCGCTTCGTCATTCCGTTCATGACGGCCACGGTCGGCCTCTTTCTCGCCGGCGCAAGCTTCGGATACTTCTTCGTTCTCCCCGGCGCGCTCAAAATTCTCATCCTTGGCTTCGGCAGCAAGTTCAACCCCATCGTCACCATCGAGGAGTACACAGGCTTCTTTCTTTCCATCATTCTCGGCCTCGGCGTCAGCTTCGAGCTACCCATTCTCATCTTCTTTCTCGCTCTGTTCGGCATCGTCAGCCCCAAGTTCCTCTGGAAGAACATTCGCTACGCCATTCTGGCCGTATTTCTGGTCGCCGCCATCATCTGTCCCAGCCCCGATCCCGGCACCATGTGCATCTACGCCATTCCCATGCTGGCGCTTTATCTCATCGGTATCGGCGTCGCCTGGTGGGTCCACCCCGCGCGCAGAAAGAAGAAAGAGGCCGCGGGATGATTTTTTCCAGCATCAGGAAGAGAGTTCTCGCACGGAACAGGAAGAGGGTTCTCACAGGGAACAAGAAGAGAATTCTCGCAAGGAACAAGAAGATAATTCTTGCAAGGAACGGGAAGAGAGTTCTCGCACGGAAATGGGTGCCCCCGGTCTCGATTTTGAGACCGGGGATAGCACAACTCTCAATCGTCCTTTTCGCGTTCCTGATCGCTCCCATAGCAGCATCCGCGCAGCACTTTGACGGCGCCGCCGCATACGAATACGCGCGCCAGTTCGCCGCCATCGGCCCGCGCTGGCCCACCGGCCAGGGCCATATCAAAGCCGAACATTTTCTCCGCGTCCACTTCCTCCGCGCCCACGATCAGCTCGAAGAAGACGCCTTCACCGCCGATACTCCCATCGGCCCCGTGCCCTTGTGCAATTTCATCGTGCGCTTCCCCGGCTCCAAGCCCGGTGTCATCGTCCTCGGTACGCATTACGAAACCAACTACCCGCTACGCAATATCAACTTCGTCGGCGCTAATGACGGCGCTTCAACCACCGGCCTGCTGATGACGATCGCCGATCGCCTTCGTGACCAGGCTGCACACTCGCCCGGCAAAAAGCTCGCAGGCTACTCCGTCTGGCTCGTCTTTTTCGACGGCGAAGAGGCCATCCAGCAATGGTCGGCTTCAGACTCCACCTACGGCAGCCGCCATCTCGCGGCCAAGTGGGGCCGCGACGGCACCCTGAACCAGATCAAGGCCTTCATGCTTGCCGACATGATCGGTGACAAAGATCTCGACATCCAGCGTGAAACTCACTCCACAGCCTGGCTGATCTCGCTTGTCGCTGAAGCGGCCAAAAAATTTGGCTACCAGCGTTATTTTTTCCAGCAGGAGATGGCGGTCGAGGACGATCATCTGCCATTCGTCGAGCGCGGTGTGCCGTCAATCGATGTGATCGATCTCGACTACGGGCCCAATAACAGCTACCACCACACGGCGCAGGATACGATGGATAAGATCAGCGCCCATAGCTTGACGATCGACGGCGACGTATTCATGGAGTCGATCCGCCTGATCGATCAAAGATGAAAAGCCCTCAGCTTTCAGCCGTCAGCTCTCAGCAGTTCTTCGCTGAATGAATCACCGAAGCTCGTTGCGCACGGAAGAGCTGAAAGCTGACGGCTGAAAGCTAGAAAGTAAGGAGCAGCAAGTGTCTCAGGCAGAAATCGGCATCATCGGCGGCAGCGGGCTTTATTCCATGCCCGGATTCACAAACGTCCATGAAGAGCGCGTAGAAACGCCGTTTGGCAATCCATCCGATCCTTTTGTCCTCGGCGAACTAGAGGGCCGCAAGGTCGCCTTTCTCGCGCGCCACGGCCGCGGCCATCGCATCCTTCCGTCTGAGCTGAATTTTCGAGCCAACATTTACGCCTTCAAGAAACTCGGCGTCGAGCGCATCATCTCCGTCTCCGCTGTCGGTTCGCTCAAAGAAGAACACAAGCCCACCAATTTCGTCATGCCCGATCAGTTCATCGACCGCACGTTTAACCGTATTGCCACTTTCTTCGGTGACGGAATCGTAGGCCACGTCGCATTCGGCGATCCCGTCTGCGCCACCGTTGCTAAAGCCGCCGCCGAAGCTTGCGCCAAAGTCGGTGTGGTCGGCAAACTCGGCGGCACATACGTCTGCATGGAAGGTCCGCAGTTCTCAACCCGCGCCGAGTCGAATCTTTACCGCAGTTGGGGAGCCGACGTGATCGGCATGACCAACCTGCAGGAGGCCAAGCTCGCCCGCGAAGCCGAAATCTGCTATGCCACCATCGCCATGGTCACCGATTACGATTGCTGGCGCGAGGGCCACGACGCTGTCACCATCGAGGAGATCGTCGCCGTCCTCCACAAGAACGCCGACAACGCAGCCAAAGTCGTCAGGGCCGCCGTCGCCGCATTGCCGCCCACTTCGGAAGTTGCTCGCACCTGTTCCTGCGCCTCGGCCGCAAAGTACGCCGTGCTCACGCAGCTCGATGCGATTCCAGCCGCCGCCAAAGTGCGTCTCAAGCTGCTCTTCGGTAAATACCTCGGCTGGTAGAGCGCCGGCTGCTCTGCTAACGCCGCCAAGCCAGCTAACTTGCTAACCTTAGATTTGAGGAAGACCAACCCATGTCCATCACCGTAGTCGGCAGCGTAGCTTACGATTCCATCGAAACCCCGGCCGGACGCCGCGAGCGCTGCCTCGGCGGCGCAGCAACTTACTTCTCGCTCTCCGCCAGCTTTTTCACCAGCGTGCGAGTCATCGCCGTCGTCGGCGAGGACTTCGGCCGCAAGCAGGAAGCCGTCTTTGCCGCCCGCAACATCGATACGCTCGGCATTGAGCACACCGCCGGCAAAAGCTTTTTCTGGGAAGGCTCGTACCTCGAAAACATCAACGAAGCAAAGACGCACAACACCGAGCTCAACGTCTTCGCTTCATTCGAGCCGAAAATTCCAGACGCCTATCGCGACTCCGAATTTCTCTTCCTCGCCAACATCGATCCCGTTCTTCAGCGCCGCGTGCGAGATGCAATGCCCAACGTCAAGCTCGTCGCAGGCGACACCATGAATTACTGGATACAGGATCATCGCCCAGCCCTGCTTGAGGTTCTCAAGGGCCTGGATGTTTTGCTCATCAACGACACTGAAGCCCGCATGCTGGCGGGCAATAACAACCTCGTGCAGGCCGCGCGCGCCGTCATGGCTCTCGGGCCACGCGCATTGGTCGTCAAGCATGGCGAGTACGGTGCGACATTGTTCTACAGCTCTCCCTCAAAAAATCGCGGAGAAGAGCTTCGCACCTTCAAGGCGCCGGCTCTCCCGCTCAAAGAAGTCGTCGATCCCACCGGCGCCGGCGACAGTTTTGCCGGCGGCTTCTTCGGCTATCTGGCCTCGCAGCCCGAGCTAACGCCCCCCGCCTGGCGCCACGCCATGTTTTACGGCAGCGTCATGGGCTCCTATGCCTGCGAGCGCTTCGGCACCGAGCGCCTGCAACAGCTCTCGCGTTCTGAGATTGACGCGCGCTTCAACATCTTTCGCGAGATCACGCACCTTGACTGAGAAAAGCATCTCCAATGCAGAAGGCTGGGCCGTTCTGGCCTTCTGCATGGCCGCTTCAGCAACCGCCATTATCTGGAGCTGGCGTCACGGAGCAATGCTTAACTACGGGGACGCCGTCGCTCATCTGCACATTGCGCGCCGCGTCTTCGATTCCCGCACGCCGCGCCTATCGCAACTCGGCTCGGTCTGGCTGCCGCTCCCGCACATCCTCCTTCTGCCCTTCGTGCAGAACTACTTCTGGTGGGCCAGCGGACTCGCAGCTATCATTCCATCGTCCCTTTCCTATATCGCATCCTGTGTTGGCCTGCATCGCCTGGCGCGAAAGTGGCTCGACCCCGCGCCCGCCGCCATTGCGCTCGTCTTTTTCGCTCTCAATCCAAATCTTCTCTATCTCCAAACAACGGCAATGACCGAGCCGCTCTTCTTGTGCGAATTCATCTGGATCGTGGTCTGGCTGGTCCAGTGGCGCGCCGCCCTCGACAGTGAAACGGTCGCCGCCGGCTCCAATCTCCACCCTACTCCGCGCTCAAATCGTCCAATTGCGCGCACCGCACGCCTCCAGGTCTGCATCGCCGCCGCTCTCGTCGCCGCCATCTTCACGCGCTACGACGGCTGGATCATTGCTCTCATCGCCTGGTCCGGCATCGGATTCACATTGCTTCGCCGCGCCGTTTCCGGCGAGCGCGGGCGCCTAGGCGCCGTCGCATTTTGGCTGGCTTCGCTCGCAGTCATCGCCGCGCCGCTCCTCTGGTTCCTCTATAACTCGGTCTGCTTCGGCGACTGGCTCTACTTCGCGCGCGGGCCATACTCCGCTCACGCCATCGAACTCCGCACCGCGTCTCCGGGCCCGTCGCCGCTGCATCCCGGCTGGCACAGCCCCTGGGTTGCGCTACTCTACTACCTCAAAGTCTCTGAGTTGGATTCCATCGCGCCCGCTGCCTCGGGAAATCTTTGGGGCAACATCGTCGTCGCCCTCGCCGCTCTCGGCGCCTTCGGCACATGGCTCACCGAAAAATCCGCCGCTCGCCGCCGCGCGGTTGCCTGGACGCTCTTTCTCTGGCTTCCCGTTCCCTTTTACGCGTGGTCAGTTGCCTACGGCTCAGTCCCTATCTTTTTCCCCAGCTGGTGGCCTTACACCTGGTACAACACGCGCTACGGACTCGAGCTTCTGCCGGCCCTCGCGCTCGGTTTGGGATTCGCGGCACAGTTGTTTGGCGCCGCCTTGAGCCGCGTCAAGCTCCGAAGCTTCGCGCCCAACCTCCCCAATCTTGCTTTCGCGTTTCTCATCACTCTCGCCGGCCTCAACGTCTTCGCGCTCCTGCGCGCCCATCCGATCGTCTACGTTGAAAGCACAAAGAACGCCGACGCTCGAAAGCCGTACGACGTTTCCATTCCCCCAGCGCTGCAATCGCTTCTCGCTCTCGATCCGCATGCGCCCGTGCTCATGAACACATCCCTCTACCCTGAGATTGTTGCCTTCACGGGCATTCCGCTGCGCCAGACCATTAATGAGAGCGATCTCGAAATCTATCGCTCCGCGCTCGCCTCGCCCGCCACCCACGCCGCGATCATCGTCGCTTTCGACGGTGACGAGATCGACAAGGCCGTCAAAGCGCACCTCGGCGACCTCACCTTGATGAACAGCTTTTCCGCTCAGGGCCAGCCTTCGGCCGCGATTTACGTCTCCACAAAGTGGCTCAATCGCACTCAAGCTTCTTTCTAAGGGCGCGCCCTTGCGTCACTCGGCACGCCTCCCAATTCTTGGCCGGCAACCCGCTCTCATCAGTGGTAGCATCGGGCTGGGAACTGCGTTGAATCTTGCTGCCGCGTTCCTCACTGCCCGCGATTCGGAGGAAGATTGATCCCGTTCACCAAGGCGCACGCGTGCGGCAACGATTTCCTGATCGTCGCCGAAGAAGCCGTGGCGAGCCACGATCCAGCGGCTCTAGCACGCCGCTTATGTCAGCGCAACACCGGCATTGGCGCCGACGGCGTCGAATACTTTTCATGGACGGGTGCGAAAGCCGGCCGCATCCGCCTTCACAATGCTGACGGGTCTATTGCCGAAATCAGCGGCAACGGCACGCGCTGCGTCGCCGCGTGGATGGCCGAATCTCTCGCCTCGCAGCCCGGAGATATTCTCGAAATCACCACGGATGCCGGCCTTCGCGCATGCCGCATTGTCAGCGTGCGCAATAGCGGTGAATTTGCAGTGGATGTCACCACCGCGATGGGTGTCCCTCGCTTCACCCCGCGCGCCGTCGAGCTCGCGACGGGCATAAAGATCAAGAGCATCGCCGTCGACACTGGCAATCCACATTTTGTCGTTGAAGTGGACAATCCTGAATTCGCCGTCGAGGGAAAATCCTGGCAGGAAATCGGCGCCGAAATCTGTGTCCATCTCGACTTCCCCAACCAGACCAACGTCGAGTTCCTTCGCATCGTGAGCCCCAGCGAAATCGAAATTCGCATCTTCGAGCGCGGCGTGGGACCCACCTCGTCTTCAGGCACAGGCACTTCTGCCACCGCCACCGCCGCTCTAGCCTTCAAAGGCTGCACCTCGCCGCTCAAAGTCGTTGCGCCCGGGGGCGCGCAGACCGTCGCCTGGGATGGCCCCGGCGCGGAGTTGCATCTTACTGGACCTGCCGCGCTCATCGCCCGCGGGGAGGCCTGGTGAAAATGAGAGAGCTTCTCAAACCGCCGCCTGTCGCCTCCGATGCGACTATCGCTATCGTCGCCCCGGCTTCCTTTGCTCAACCGGACCGCGTCGATCTCGGTCTGGCCGCGCTGCGCTCGTTGGATTATGCGCCGCAATTCGTGCCCAACGCTTTGCTGCGCGAGCCGCTCTACTTCGCCGGAACCCCTCAGCAGCGCCTCGCCGATCTGCACGCTGCCTTCGCCGACCCTGACGCGGCAGCAATCATGTGCATTCGTGGCGGCTACGGTTCCAACTATCTCCTCGAAGCTCTCGACTTCGAGATCATCGCCGCGCACCCCAAGCCATTTTTAGCCTACAGCGATCTCACCGGAATTCAGCTCCGCCTGCTCGACGAACTTGGCCTGCCCGTCTTTCACGGCCCCATGCTCGCCGCGGATTTTTACCTGACCAACGGCGTTCATTTGGAAAGTTTTCGTGCCGCTCTTGCGGGAGAACTCTATAGCGTCGGCGCCGCTGAAGGCCTGCGTCCACTAAAGCCGAGCCGCTCCCACACATCCGTACGCGGCACGCTCTATGGCGGCTGCCTCAGCATTCTCGTTTCGCTACTGGGCACGCCGTGGGAGCCGTCCAGTGAGGGCACGCTGCTTTTTCTTGAAGACACCGGCGTCAAGCCTTACCAGATCGACCGCATGATCTGGCAACTGCGCAAGGCGAGAAAGCTCGAAGGCGTCCTGGGAATTATATTTGGCGAAATGCTCGATTGCAGTTCGCCCGGCGCTCCGCCTTCGCTGCTTGAAGAAGTAATTCTCGGCGCCCTTGACGGCCTCGACATTCCCATCGCCATCGGCCTTCGCAGCGGCCACGTCTCCCGCGAAAATGTCACGCTCACATTCGGTGTTGAAGCCGAGCTCGCCGTCGGCGACACCGCTCAACTGGAAATTCTGGAACCTGCGGTTGCGCGGTGAGCGGACGGTTAGCAAACGGACACCCGTGGTAGGATATTCCTACCGGAGCTTTCGATTATGGCCAGTCAACAGGCAGTCCTCGAGTATTTAACAACGACCAGAATTGGCGAAAAGGGACAGGTCACGGTTCCGAAGCAATTCCGCGAGAACCTCGGACTCGGCCTGGGCGCGCCGTTCGCCGTTCTGCGGCTCGGAAACGGGCTCATTCTGATGCCGCAGCAGGACCACTTCGATCGTCTTTGCAAACGAATCGGCTCGGCTATTGCCTCGGCCGGCATCACTCCGAAGGCTGTCCTCGCAACGCTCCCCGAAGCCAGGGAAAGGATCTATGAACGTCATTACGGGTCTCATGCACGCAAACCGGTTGTCACCCAGCGGTCCGTGCGTCGGACGAGTGCCAGGTGACCACACAGCGCAGACTTCGATTGTTTCTCGACTCGAACGTCCTTCTCGGTGGAATCGTCGCGGAGTGGGGGCTGGACAAAGCAGTATTGTCGCTCTGCGCCGCGAAGATCGCTTGCCTCGTGTTAGCGGAAGCAGTCCGCGATGAAGTCGAGGAAAATCTGCAAATCCACGCGCGTCTGTTGCCTTCTTCGCAATCGCGCCGATTGATGAGCGACTATCGTCGCCTGATCGATCTCACTGGTCCGGAGCTGATTCCCTACCCGGATGCTGGCCTCGTACTCGCCAACCGAAGCCTGATTCGCCATGAAGCTGATGTCCCCGTGCTCATCTCAGCTGTCGCGGCTCAACCTGACTGGCTCTTGACTCATAATACAAAGCATTTCACTGAAGTGGTTGCGCGGCGTACTGGTCTGAGAATTGCCGCGCCCGCACAGTTCTTCAAAACTCTTTCCTCGCTGCTTCGGTAGGAATAGGGCATGATAAGAGGAACGGAAACGGCGTCAACAAAAATGGTGGCGAAACTTTGAACCAGCGGCGTCACATCCACCTCATCGGCATCTGCGGCACCGCTATGGCCTCGCTCGCCGGCCTGCTGCAACTTCAGGGCCACCGCATCACCGGCTCCGACAAGGCAGCATACCCGCCCATGAGCGATCTCCTCCGTTCGCTCGGCATTCCCATCCTTGAGCCATACAGCGAAACCAATCTCGATCCCGTTCCCGACCTCGTCGTCGTCGGCAACGCACTCTCTCGCGGCAACCCGGAGATCGAGCGCGTGCTCGACGACCGCATTCCATTCACCTCAATGGCCGCGCTTCTGCGCGAGGAGTTCCTTTCCGGCCGCGAATCACTGGTCGTTGCCGGTACGCACGGCAAAACAACAACCACCAGCATGCTGGCCTGGATTTATCAGGTCGCAGCACTCAAAGATCCCGCGCTTGAACCGTCGTTCCTCATCGGAGGCGTGGCGGAAAACTTCGCCACCAGCTTTCAGCTCCGCCCCACGCGCAACTTCATCGTCGAGGGCGACGAGTACGACACGGCCTTCTTCGACAAAGGCCCCAAATTCCTTCACTACTTTCCCGCCGCGCTCATCCTGACGCACGTCGAGTTCGACCACGCCGACATTTATGCCGACCTCGAATCCATCAAGACCGCGTTCAAGCGCCTCGTCAACCTCGTCCCGCGTCGCGGCCTCATCGTTGCCTACGATGGCAGCCCCAACGTTACCGAGTGTGTGAGCAACGCGCTCTGCCCAGTCGAACGGTATGGATTCACTGATGCCGCCAACTGGCGAATTCAAAATCTCCGTTACGAATCCGGCCGCATGCACTGGGAAGTTTTTCGCGCCGGCTTCGCCTGGGCCGATTTCAATATGAACCTTGCCGGCGAGCACAACGCCCTGAACGCAACCGCCGCTGCCGCCCTCGCCGCCGCCGCAGGCATCCCCACAACCGCAATCGCCGAGGCTCTTGCCACATTCAAAAGCGTCAAACGCCGTCTTGAGGTCCGGGCCGTAATCAACGGCATCACCATCATCGAAGATTTCGCTCACCACCCCACGGCCATTCGAGAGACCCTTCGGACACTGCGCTCCATCAATCCCGGCGGACGTTTGTGGGCGGTGCTCGAGCCGCGCTCAAACACGCTCCGCCGCAAAGTGCTGGCGAACGATCTTGTTGAAAGCCTCTCGCTCGCCGATCGCGTCATCCTCGCCGCCGTTTTTCAGCAGGAGCGAATTCCCGAGCAAGAGCGGCTGCATCCCGAAGAAGTCGTCCGCGCCCTGAACGCGGCAGGCACCCAGGCCGAGATCCTCGCCGACGCCGACGCAATCGTCGTCGCCATCACGCCGCAACTCGCGCCACGCGATGTCGTCGCCATCCTTTCCAATGGCGGCTTCGACGGCATCTACGACAAGCTCCCGGCGCGCCTCCGCGAGCGCTTCGTAGCTGCAACCTGAGAACAAGGCTCACTTATGATCCGCACGATCATCTTCGTCACCAACATGGTCGTCCTGGGAATCCCCTCGGCTCTGCTCTTTATTCCCTGGTGCTGGATCACCGGCAACGTGCTGCCGCTCTACAAGGCCACGCGCTTCATGCTTTTTTCAAGCTGCCGCCTCGCCGGGGTGCGCTTTCAGGTTGTGGGCCTCGATCGCATTCCCACCGACCGCGCGTGCATCTTCATGTCCAACCACGTCTCCAACCTCGACCCACCCGCGCTCATCTCGATCATTCCCGGCCGCACATCCGCATTCATGAAACGCTCGCTCATGAACCTGCCAATCCTCGGTACCGGCTTTCGCCAGGGCGAATTCATCGCCGTCGACCGCAGCGGCAATCCTGCTGATGCGCAGCGCAGCGTGGCCGAAGCTCAGCGCGTCCTGGCCAAAGGCGTCCACATCACCACATTTGTTGAGGGCACTCGCTCACCCGATGGCCGTATGTTGCCTTTCAAGAAAGGCCCGTTCTTTCTCGCCATGGCCGCGGGCGCGCCATGCATTCCCGTCTCCATCTACGGAACAGAAACGATACTGCGCAAGGGCAGCCGGCGCATTCATCCTGGCGTAGCCCACGTCATCTTCCACGATCCTATCGATCCGGCCGCATTCGCCACGCGCGACCAGCTCATGCGCGCTGTGCGCAGCGTAGTCGCCTCCGGCTTGCCCGAATGGATGCGGGCGTAGCTAACGCGGGTTACGCTCGCACCCAAACATCGGGTCACCCTTCGCGACGACGCAGTTTTCGCCGCAGCGTCCGATACCGCGATCCTCAACCTATTGCGAACAAACTGATCACTGATCACTGACCGCTGATAACTGTTGATGCGATACTCACCTTTGAGTATCCGTCCCGTTCACCCACGACCGTCCTCCGATTCCAGCAGATTATGATCGCTTCGTTCCTCGTCTTCGTCACGGTTTTTGCCCTCGCCCTTCCTGCGGCAGTCATCCTCATTCCATTTACTCTGCTCACCGGCAACGTCGGCCCGCTCTTCGCTGTTGGTTCCTGGATTGCTCGCGTCGCCATCTCAGTCGCAGGCATTCGAATTCAAATCCAAGGCCAGGAAAATATTCCGGCGGGCTGCGCCTGCATCTTCATGGCCAACCACCTTTCCAATCTCGATGCGCCGGCGCTCATCTCGAATCTTCCCGGCCGCACGGTCGTCTTTCTCAAGCGCCCGCTGATGAAGATTCCGATTCTCGGTTACGCCTTCAAACTGGCCAGCTTCATTCCTGTTGACCGCGACGGCACCGTAGAAAGCGCGCAGCTCGCCGTCGAACAGGCACAACGCGTCCTCGCCAGCGGCTTGCACATCACGGCATTTGTTGAGGGCATGCGCTCGCCCGACGGCCGCATGATGACCTTCAAGAAAGGCACCTTTTATCTCGCCAAAGATTCCGGCGCGCAGTGCATACCTGTCTCAATTTTTGGAACTGAAGAGATTCTTCCCGTGAACAGCAAGCGAATTTACCCCGGCGTGATGCACATCGTGCTACACGCGCCCATCGACCCCGCCAACTTCGCTACGCGCGACGAGCTGTCAGAGGCAGTCCGCGCCGCGATCGCTTCTGGATTGCCGGAGTGGATGCGGGGTTAAGGCTGCACAATTGCGTTGTATCCGTCATCCAGCAGGCGCGCGCACATGCGGTAGGCTTCGTCGTGCGTTGCGAACGGCCCGATGCGTACATGGATCAGCCCGTCTGACGGCTCACGCTGCGCACTGGCTGCGTACCCGCGCTTGCGCAGCGCGCCATCCAGCACGCCTGCATCTTCAGCATGCGACACCGCGGCAACCTGCACCATAAAGTGACTCGCACCTCTCGGCAACGCCGCGCGAATCGGAGATACCGGGGTCGGCGTCACAGGAGCCGGGGCTGATGGCGCGACCGGTTCGCCACCATGCGATCCTCTTCCCGCTGCGGGAAACGCCGGCCTCACTTGCGATGGTGGCTGAGCAGCAGCAGGAGAAGAAGCAGGAGTCGCTGGCGCGTTCGCAGGAGATTTTGCCGGCGGAGTAGTTGGCACATCAGTCGCCGGTCCCGGCTGTGTTGTCGCTGGATTCGCGCCGCCATCATCCGCGGGCGGTACTGTGCCGTCGCTTTCCGGCGGCCCTTGCGGCAGTGGAGCTTGTGCGTCTGCCGAAGGCTTGGGAAGCGAGCCGTTCCCCTGTAATGGCTCCTGGTCTGGAGTGGCCGTCGGCGCACCGGGTTGCGTGGCCGTCGCCGGACCTGCAGCCGAACCGTGGTGCCCCACCGCGTATCCCAAGCCGAAGCATAGCCCGCACAACAGCAAAAGGCCGAATACAATCCCCAGCAGCGCACCTGTTCCCAGAGTCAGCTCGGTATCGCGCCCACGACCACCGCCGCGATCACTCTTGTGATCACGCCCGCGCTTCTGGCGCTCCTCGTCCGCCGCTTCATCGTCGTCAAAGTATCCGCGCGTCAAATTGTCTCCGCGTCAAAATGTCCCAGTGCAATGCATTGAGCCGCCAAACATCCAGTCCGCAAAATATTCAGGCATCAAAAAAGTCCCGCAATCGTCTGCCTTCACCTCATCAGCGCTTCTCAGTCGGGTCTTTCTGAGGGCGCACGCTCTAAACTTTCTTTTCCGCCGCCTTTGCCGCCGCGGCGCCAAGCTGATTCAACAGCGACATAAATTCGATTGGCAGCGGAAAGACGATGGTAGTGTTCTTCTCCACGCCGATGTCGGAAAGTGTCTGCAAGTAGCGCAACTGCAGCGTCATGGGTTCAGTGGCCATCAGCGCGGCAGCATCCACCAGCTTTTGCGCGGCGTTGAACTCGCCCTCGGCATGAATGATCTTCGAGCGTTTTTCGCGCTCCGCCTCGGCTTGCTTGGCCATGGCGCGCTGCATCTGTTCCGGCAAATCGACCTGCTTCACTTCCACGCTCACCACCTTCACGCCGAAGGGCTCGGTGCGCTGGTCCATGATTGACTGGATGCGAATATTCAGCTTGTCGCGATGACTCAGCAATTCGTCCAGCTCCACTTCGCCCAGCACCGTGCGCAGCGTGGTCTGCGCCAGTTGCGAGGTCTGATAGACGTAGTTGTTTACTTTAATGGCGGCGGAGTTCGGATCCACTACGTAGAGCGTGACAACCGCATTCACCTTGATGGTGACGTTGTCACGAGTGATCACATCCTGCGCCGGAACTTCCAGCACTTCCTGCCGCAAGCTGATGCGCACAATCTGGTCAATTGGCCGGAACACCAGGATGATGCCTGGCCCCTTGGGCGATCCCAGCACGCGGCCCAAACGGAAAATCACTCCGCGTTCGTACTCGCGAAGAATCTTGATGGAGTTCAACAGGTAGAGGACGATGATGGCAATAACAATCAGCGTCGGAATGGACATATCTCCAATGGACATGGAACTTTCCTTTCCTCACTCAGCAGGGATTGTACTCCTCTGCTGCTCCTTCGGATGTTCACTTGTGGGCGCAGCCGGCTCGACCCGCAAAAGCAAATGGTCGTGCCCCGTCACGCGCAGCGCCGCTCCCTTGGCCACAGGCGCTCTTGCCACCGCCCCCCAGATCTCTCCCTCCACCAGCACATGGCCCTCCGGAGCCATTGCCTCCATCGCGGTTGCCGGGCTGCCCACCATGGCGTCCGCTCCGAGGCGCGATTTCCGCTGCCGCGCGCGCATGGCAAGCCGCACCAGTACGACAGTGATCGCGCCAAACGCCACGCTCACCGCGATCGCTACCACCGGGCTGATTCCCATCTCCGGCACCGGCGCCGCCACCAGCGTCAACATTCCAAACGTCAGGCAAACGATCCCAGCAATTGCCAGTGCGCCGTGCCCGCCAAACTTGGCCTCCAGCAGCAGCAAAACCATCGCCGCCACCAGCAGCATCACGGCGGTGTAGCGAATGGGCAGCAAATTCAGCGCGAAGACCGCCAGCAGCACCATCAGCGTGCCCAGCGCGCCAGGAACGATGGTGCCCGGCGAGTTGAACTCGAGATAAATCAGCAGCGCCCCGCCCACCAGAAACAGAAGCGCGATGTTAGGATCGACCAGCCAACCGAGCACGTCATCGCGCAGCGATTTCCGCAGCAGTTGAACCCGCGCTCCGCCAAGGTGCAGCGTCACCTTCGATCCATCCATGCGCGTGATTTCGCGGCCGCCGAGCGAATTCAGCAGCTCGTTATCGCTGTTGGCGATCAGGTCGATCAGGTGCTGGTTCAGCGATTCCTCCGCCGTGTACGAGTGCGACGATTGCACCGCAGCCACCGCAGCATCCGTGTTTCGATTTCGCTTGCTTACATACGAGCGCAGAAATGCCTCGGCGTCGTTCTCTACCTTTTGCATTTCCGTGGTGTCGGGCTTCCCGCCGAACTCAAACACGGGATGAGCGGCACCGGCCTCGGTTCCGGGAGCCATCGCGGCCACGTCCGCCGACTCCAGAATGAAGAACCCCGCTGAACCCGCGCGCGCGCCCGACGGGCCAACATACACGATCACCGGTACGCGCGAACGCAGAATTCCGCCCACCATGTCGCGCATTGAATCCAGCAACCCGCCCGGAGTATTCATCTCAATTAGCAGGGCGCTGGCTCCGTCGCTGTTCGCCCGATCGAGAGCGCGAGTGACTTCATCCGCGCTCACCGGCTGAATCGTGTCATCCAGAACCAGCTTGTCCACAAAGGGCTGCTGCCCGTAGACCGGAACGCTCAAGCCAATTCCAAAAACAGTCCACAGAGCAATCGCCATCGCTACGACGGCAATTCGGCTCTTCGCAACAAAGTGCTTCATGGCTCGCCTCTTTTCAACTCGCGCGCAGCGTCCACTACCTGCCCAACTTCGCCTCAATTTGCCGCATCAAATCCTGTGCCGCACGGTTCGCCGGCTCCAGCTTCAGCGCATTGTCTGCCTCGCTGTCCGCATCGTGCAGCGAACCTGCCTCCAGATCCAGTTGCGCCAGCACAAGATACGCATCGGCCGAAGGTCCCAGTTCGAGCGCTTCGTGAGCTTCCTTCCGCGCCGCATCGGCATCGCCGCTGCGTTCGCGTACTTGCGCCAGGCCTGCGTGCGCCTGCGCGCTCGCGCCATCCGCGGCCACGGCATCCTGATACAGTCTCTCCGCTTCCAGCAGCAGCCCGCGATCCAGAAAGCCCTTCGCCTGCGCGCACAGAGTCTGTGCCCGTGCCCGCGGCGTCAGCGCAGCCAGCCGCCCGGCATTCATCTCATCCAGCATTGCCGCTGCCTGCCGGAAAGCCGCCTCATCGAAAGTGCGGATAATTCTTTCCAGAGGGTCGGCACTCGCAACTGCGGCCGCCGCTCCGTTCGCTCCTGCTGCTTCGGGCTTTCCCTTCCACGCACTATCCAGCGTCAGCGCCTCGCTGTCATTGGGGCGCAGCTTCAGGCACTGCGCCAGCTCGTTCAATGCCCCTGCGAGATTCCCTTCGCGCTTCAAACTCACAGCCAGGTTGAAATGATAGTCCGCTGCGTTGGGATCGGCAGCCGCCGCCTGGATGAACAGCGACGTCCCGTCCTTGCCTTGACGGCTCACGGCCACGCCTTCGTTATTCACCACCTCGGCCAGCGGCAGCACGCGCGCCACATCCGCAAACGCCAGCTCCGCGTGCTGATAGTCGCCGGAAAACATCAGCGACAGTCCGCGGTAAAAACTCGCTTCCAGTCCGTCGGTCCCGTTGCGATCCACCTTGGCGAAGGCATCGGCCGCGTCCTGATACTGCTGTCCGTTGTAATCCTCGCGCCCCAGCGCCATCCACGCCGGCCCAAACTCCGGGCTCAGCTTTACCGCATTTTGCAGATGCCGCAGCCGCTCCCGCTGGTCCGATTCCGTGATGCCGCGAATGTACTGCTCGAACGCAGTCAGCGGAACCCCGTTCCCCGCTGCCGCAAAAGTCTCCTCGGCTACGTTGAACTTGGGATCAAGCTGCTTCGTCAGCTTCCACGCCAAGTCGCTGAAAACGGCGATCAGGTCCTTCATCTCGCCGCGCGCGCTTACTTGGGGCAACATGCGCAAATCAGGTACGTCCACCAGCGTCGCTTCGGCCACAATCCCGCTTCCGTCCGTGGTATAGCTGCCCACCACAATGGAATCGGCGTCCAGCGTCTGCGCCAGTTTCAGCGCGCTGGCGCGCGAAGGCTGAAAGCCCTGCGGGAGCCCCAGATGGTCCAACGCGTACATGCGGTCGGCGCGGCTTGTCGGCTGAAAACCCGCCGAAGCAAAACGCATTGTCAAGGTCACCGCGGCCGCCTCGCGAATCCACTCCAGGTTCGGCTGCCCCGTGCGATTGTCGAATGGCAGAACCAGCAGCACCCCAGATCCACTGGGCCCACTCGCCCCCCCGGCGCCTAAATCCGCTCCGTCGCCGACGCCCGCGTCAGCACTTGCCTGTCCGCGCACATTGACCCCGCCAATTAACGCGTAAAAAACGGTCGTCACCACAACGGCGGCAATCCGCCGCGCCCATCGCAACCGCATTGCATTTCCATGAATCACTTCAGGGAGATTATAGGCGTTAAGGTCTGCGAGAGCAGTCCATCCCGCGCGGTTTTGCGGGTTCACGGCAAAGTTGTTCGTCGTTCAATCGGCTGCAAATTTCGATTTCGCTTGGCCGCGCGCAATGTCGCCGCTATCATCGCTCCATGATGCCGCCTAGGACGCCGCTGAAAACGCCGACCGAGACTGCTCTTAAGCCGCCCCACCGGACGAAGCCGCTTTGGCGAGCACTGGTCGAAGTCGCGTTTATCGTCTTCCTCTTTTATTCCAACCTGCTCATGGGCGAGTTCACGGGCGTCAACGGCCAGAACAAGACATTCGCATTTGCCTTGCGCGATATCATTACGCCCACGAACTTCATCATCGCCGTCGCCAGCGGTTTCATCGGCTATGGGATCTTCGAGTGCCTCCGCAAAAAACTTTAATTGCGAGAGCCGGGCAGGCCTCTCGCAAGTTGTTCACTGGTTTTCGAGACTAAGCCAAAGAATCAAATGGCCGCGCGTAAATCCTGAAGAGCTAGTGGCTAGAAGCTAGTAGCTAGAAGCTGTTCTTCCTCAGTCCGCAAACGCCTCTTCTTCAACCTTTGCCGTTTCAAGCTGCGGTTCCGGATAGTACGCATTGCGCACGTACTGCTTCACCATGCGGTTGGTGTTGAAGTAGGACCCGTTGAACGCCAGCGTCGTCCGCATCAGCCGCGCCCATTTTTCCTGTGAGTCGCGATAGAGCGGAACCACCGCCGACTCCAGTTTGGCGTAAAGAGCATTCGCCTCCGCGGCATCGTCGGCTCCGTCTTCAATCGCCCATCCGGTCACGCCCTCGATACACCCCTCAATCCACCATCCGTCCAGAATCGACAGGCTGGGCACGCCATTCATCGCAGCCTTCATTCCGCTGGTTCCCGATGCCTCATAAGGCCGCCTTGGCGTATTCACCCACACATCCACGCCCGCCGTCAGTTGCGCGCCCAAGTCCCACGCGTAGTTTTCGAGATACACAATTCGCAAACTGCTGTTGGAAAACTTGTGCGCATCCTCCACAACTTGCCGGATCAGCGCCTTTCCAGGTTCATCCTGCGGATGAGCTTTGCCGGCATACAAAATCTGCAAGCCACCGGCCTTCTCCGCAATCTCCTTCAGCCGCTCCGGGTCCGTGAAGAGCAGAGTCGCCCGCTTATAGGTTGCCGCCCGCCGCGCAAATCCCAGCGTCAGCACCTTGGGATTTAGCACCAGGCCTGTTCGTGCGCCCACTTCAGCTCGCAGATTTTCCTTGGCTCGCGCGTGCGCCGCCAGCATCTCCGTTTCGGGCAGATCGATTGCGTTGCGCAAATACAAATTGTCCCGTCGCCACGCCGGAATTTGCGCATCCAGCATGCTTTCCACCGGCTCGCTGATCCATGTCGGCGCATGCACGCCGTTGGTGATTGAGCTGATCGAAAATTCCGGAAACATCGCTCGCGAAACTTTGCCGTGCTGCATCGCCACGCCGTTCGCGTAGCGCGAAAACTTGAGCGCAAGCAGCGTCATGTTCAGCAAACCATCGCGAAAGCATCCCAGTTGTTCCAGGCGCGCAGTCCTGTCTCCGCCCAATATCCGAATCGTTTGCTCCCTCGAAAACCGGTCGTGTCCAGCCGGAACCGGGGTATGAGTTGTAAACACGCACTTGCGCCGCACCACCTCAATGTCCGCTTCGGTGGCTGCGCTCTGCGGCCCGCCGCCCAGCTGACTCTCGAGCAAAGCCAGCGTAAGCAGCGCCGCGTGGCCCTCGTTGATATGGTGGACGTTGATCCGCAGGCCCAGCGCATGTGCCATGCGCACGCCGCCCATTCCCAACACAATCTCCTGCTGCAAGCGATAGTTTGTGTCACCGCCGTACAGGTGATCCGTCAGGCCGCGGTCCCAATCGGAATTCTCGCCGAGGTCCGTGTCCAAAAGAAAAATCGGAACCACGTGCCCGAATTGCCCCGCCAGGTTATAGCGCCATGCGCGCACCGTAACCGTGCGGCCTTCCACCGCAACCGTTACGCGCGCCGGCTCTTCCGTACAATAGTCCGCCGGGTTCCACGGCTGCACTTCTTCCGTCTGCGCGCCGCTCGGGTCGAGATGCTGTTGGAAGTAGCCTTTCCGGTGGATCAGCGAGAACGCGGCCAGCGGAACGCCGAGGTCCGCCGCGGAGCGCAGCGTGTCGCCGGCCAGCACGCCCAACCCGCCCGAGTATGTTGGCATCTCGGGGCGGATCGCGATTTCCATGCAGAAGTAGGCCACCAGACCCGATTGAGGAAATTTCTCGTGCAAGGACGATTTCGAGGGAGTGGGTTCCATATAATTTTTTCTTTCCGATGAGTTGGCTAACAATGCGCGTCCGCCCCGAATCAAATTCGACTCCATTCGGGTACGACCAGTTGCTTACTTCATCGGAGCAAATACCACTTTAGCAAGGAATTCCCACTGGAAGATGTCTCTACCCGGTTGCGAACGTGGTTCTTTTGTGTCAGTTACTTGCAGGTTTCCGCCAGTGAGATTCATCCTGTCAAATCTATTTCAGTTCAGCGGCGCTAACCCTGCCGCTCTATTCCAGCCTGTGCGCCCCGCCCGACGCGTGGCAGATGTGAATCTCCGGCCTGATTCCCGTCTTTGCCGCGTAGCGCGCACCCAGAGCCTCGGCAAACCTGGCCGCCTCACTCTGCTCGACTAAATTGACCGTGCAGCCGCCGAACCCTCCGCCTGTCAGCCGCGCTCCAATCAGGCCCGGCAGATCCTGCGCCAGTTCGACCATCGCATCCGCCTCCACGCAACTTCCCTCGAAGTCCTGGCTATAGCTGCGATGTGCCTCGGCCATCAGGCGTCCCAGTTCCTTCATATCGCCGCGCAGCAGCGCTTCGCATGCCGCCACCGTTCGCAGGTCCTCGCTGATCACATGTTTGGCGCGCAAAAAGCTCTTCGGCTCCATCTCGTTGCCCCACTTGTCGAGATCCTCAAGCGTCGCATCGCGCAGAAACGGCACGCCCGGCCTGTGGCTCGCGATCACCGCGCATGCCGCCTCCGATTCGCGCCGCCGTGTCGGATAATCCCCTCCGGCCACCGAATGCTTCACCATCGTATTCGCGATTACCAGCGCAACATGATCAGGAATCGGCGCCAGCTTGTAGCTCAGGTCGCGACAATCGAGCAGCAGCGCGTGATTCGCTTTTCCATTTACGCTGATGAACTGGTCCATAATCCCGCAGTTCGCGCCGACAAACTCGTTCTCCGCTCGCTGGCAAAGTCGCGCCAAAACTGGACCTGGATAACTCGCGCCAACCAGATCCAGCACCGCCAGCGCCGTTGCCACTTCCAGCGCCGCGGAGCTCGAAAGGCCCGACGCCAGCGGCACATCGCTCCAAATACTCAGGCTGAACCCGGGAATCTTGTGTCCTTCGGCCGCCAGAATCGACACAACCCCCATCGGGTAGTCGCTCCAGTGCTTGCTGCCTTTTGCAGGCAGTGCCGCCGCATCAAACGTCTTCTCCTCGCCAATGTTTTCGGAGTAGATTTTGATCTTGCCGTCCGCGCGGGGCGAAATCCCCGCCAGCGTGGCGAAGTTGATCGCGGCCGGCATCACAAAGCCCTCGGCGTAATCGGTGTGCTCGCCGATCAGGTTTACGCGCCCCGGCCCCACAAAAATTGCCGGCTCCGCGCCAAAGCGCTCGCGATGCATGGAACGAAATACTGCTGGATCGTGCATATTCTCAACCTCTTTTCAAATTCAAGCTCTCAAAACTCTTCGGTGCCCCAGGTCCGTCCGCCGCGGCCGATGAGACCCGGGAATCGCACAAGCACCAACCAGTCACGAACCTGACTAACCGATGATAACGTTTTCTTCTCAGTCCCGGTCCATCATCTCCAGCCACACTTCTCACCCACCCACAACGTCGCCGCACGCCCCGCTCAACCTGGCCCAAATCTCGCCCATCCACGCCTCGTGCTCCGGCTTCATCAGCACGCTGCGCAGACACGTCACCGTGCCCATCTCATTCTCCGCCCCGCCGCGCGTGCCAAACCCAAACCATCTTCGCGGCAATTGTACTAGCGCCAAATGCAGTCCGCGAAGAGCGCACGCATCGAATACTCTTTGCGCCCGCTCCGATGCCTCCTCATAAGTCGCCGCACGCATCGCCCACACCACAATGTCCAGCTCCGGCGGGCGCCCCGGAGCCTGTCCTGAGCTTGTCGAAGGATCTTGCTCCTGAGACCGGGGAAGGGTTTCGCCTAGAGCGACGAACCTCTCGTCGCCGCGCAGTCTCCGGTCCAGGTCCAGCGCCGCGCGCCGCCCCTTCGCCAACCCCTGCGCAAATGCCCCACCTGGCACAAGCGGCAGCAATCTCTGCGTCGCCCACAACGCCACCGCCGCCGCGCCCGCGCGCGAGCACTCCAGGCTGATCTCGCCAAGATGCAGTTCTTTCGAACTGAAATAGGTAACCGGCGAGTCATGCTTGTAGAACCCCTTCACAGCCGGATCGCGAAACAGCACGCATCCGCATCCATACGGCTGCAGCCCGTGCTTATGCGGATCGATCACGATTGAATCTGCCTGCCCGATCGCCATATATGCTCTTCGCGCGGCCTCGTCCAGTTCCTCCGCAATCAGCCCAAAGTACCCGCCATACGCTCCATCCACATGCACACGGAATCCGTACCGTTCCTTCTGTGTCAAAATCTCGTCGAGCGGGTCGACTGCGCCCAGCCCCGTCGTGCCCAGCGTTACCACCACCGTGCCCACATCGCCCTTGCGCAGCTCGTCTTCAAGCGCCTCCAGCTTCATCCGCCCGCGCTCGTCCGCGGCAACGCTCGCGTATTCAAGCTTGAGCACGCCGCTGATTCGCTTGTGCGTGTAGTGCGCCTGCTCCGACCCCAAAATTCGCCGCCCAGGCGCCAATTCGCCCGCAATCCAAAGCGCTTCGAGATTCGCGAACGTCCCTCCAGACGTCAGGTGGCCCAGAAACTCCTTCCACCCGAACATCTTTGCGATCTCGCGCACCGCCTCCACTTCCATCGCCGAGCTGGTCCGTCCTCCATCCAACGCATGGTTGTTAGGATTGATCTTCATCGCCAGCGCATACGCCGCCCGCGCCACCGGGTGCGGAGGCTTCAGCATCTGACCGGCATATAAGGGATGGAAATAGGGGTAGTTATCGCCCAGGCGCTGCGCTGTTTCGTTCAGAACCGCGGCCATTGCCTCAGCGCCTGATTCTGAGCCAAACCCCGGCTCAGCCTCAAATCCAGGCAGCGCCCCAAACTCCGCCTCCAGCGCCTCGGTAGCGCGAGCCAGCAATTCGGGAACAGGATCCTTTGCCATGGCGACCATCACCTTATCACAGGCCGCATTTTGGAGCCGCTTGCGCCTCTAAATATCCGCCGCTCAATAGCTTCCGTGGGCTAACACCAATTGGTGAGATGAAACACACAATTCCTGCTGATTATTTTGACGAAAATTGCTAGAATGTGGCCAGCGTTAGACTCGAACCGGGCGTGCGCAGTACTCGCCCAACAGCAAGATTCTGCCAGTGTTCGCACCGATTCATCCAGCGCAATTCAATACAGGAAATACGAACAAATGGAACAAGGTACTGTGAAGTGGTTCAACGACGCGAAGGGCTTCGGCTTCATTTCGCGCCAGAATGGCGAAGATGTCTTCGTGCACTACTCTGCAATCAACTCGAGTGGTTTCAAGAGCTTGCAAGAAGGCCAGGCAGTGCAGTTTAACGTCGTAAAAGGTCCCAAGGGATGGCAGGCTGCCGACGTTCAGCCTCTCTAGCCTGATTTGCCGGGTTTCCGGCAGAATCTAGCTCGAAACAGCAACAGGGCTGAGCGCGCTCCTGAGCACAATCTGGAGCGAACTCAGCCCTCTTGCGCTTTTAGGGGCGATTTTCGGGCCGGTTTTCAGGATCAATCTTTCGGGATCAATCTCGTGGCTTTCTCGCCGTCATCCGGGGATTCTCCAACTCCCCAATTCATTAGCCCACTAACTCCGCCAGCCGCGCTAACTCCGCGAACTCCGCTGCAACGCCCCTCGACTTCGCGCCTTCAACCCACTATCCTCAAAAGTTGGCCGCATTTTTTTCGTCCGCGGCCGCAGCGGAATCCACCAAACATATGAGCTCGAACATGATCGCCGTACACCTGCCCGACGGGGCCATTCGCGAAGTGCCCTCCGGTACAACGCCGTTTGAAATCGCCAACTCAATCTCCCCGCGCCTCGCCGCAGCCTCCGTCGCCGCGCGCATCGCCCCCGTCTCCGCCGCAAAAATCTCCGTCGAAGGCCAGTCGGACGGCCAATCCGACGAAGCCGCAATGTACGCAACTGAAGACGCTGCCGCAACGCGCCTCGTCGATCTCTCCGCGCCGCTCATCGCGGACACGCGCCTCGATCTGGTGAAGGAAAACGATCCTGACGCGCTGAAAATCCTGCGTCACTCATCCGCGCACGTCATGGCCACTGCCGTTCTCGAGCTCTTTCCCGAGACCAAACTCGGCCACGGCCCCGCAACCGATTCGGGTTTCTTCTACGACTTCTATCGCGAGAAGCCGTTCACGCCTGAAGACCTCACCGCCATCGAAGCCAAAATGGCCGAGGTCGTCGCCCGCAACGACATGTTCATCCACGAATTTGCTCCAAGAGATAAGAGCCTGGAAGGCTTTGAAAAAGACGGCGACTTCATGAAGACCCACTTCGTCACCAAGTTCACGCACCCCGGCGAACAGGTCAGCTTCTATCGTAATGGCGAATTCGTCGATTTCTGCCGCGGCCCGCACGTTCCCTCCACCGGCCGCGTCAAGGCCTTCAAAGTCACCAGCCTCGCCGGCGCCTACTGGCTCGGCGACGAGAAAAATCCGCAGCTCCAGCGCGTCTACGGCACAGCCTTCTTCTCTCAAAAAGATCTCGACGCGCATTTTGCTCGCCTTGAAGAAGCTGCGCGCCGCGATCATCGCGTCCTGGGCAAGCAACTCGATCTCTTCAGCATTCAGGAGCTCGCCGGCGCCGGACTCATCTTCTGGCACCCCAAAGGCGCAATCATCCGCAAGGCGATGGAAGACTGGATGCGCGAGGAGTGCCTTCGTCGCGGCTACCAGCTCGTCTACACGCCGCACGTCGCCCGCATCAATCTCTGGCAGACCTCGGGCCACGAAGGCCACTACGCCGCCAACATGTATACGCCCATGGAGCTTGACGACGCGCTCTATCGCCTCAAGCCTATGAACTGCCCGTTCCACATCCTCATCTACAAGAACTCGCCCAAGAGCTATCGCGACCTGCCTGTGCGCTACGCCGAACTGGGCAATGTCTATCGCTATGAGCGCTCCGGAACCATGCACGGCCTTCTGCGCGTGCGCGGTTTTACGCAGGATGATGCCCACATCTTCTGCATGCCGTCGCAGATCGAAAGCGAAGTGGCCGCCTGCATCGATTTCGCTGAGGCCGTCCTCAAAACCTTCGGCTTCTCCGAATTCAAGGTTGAGCTCTCCACCTGGGATCCCAACGACCGCGCCCATTACATTGGCAGCGACGAGAATTGGGACCTCGCCAGCCGCTCGCTCGATAACGTGCTCAAGTCGAAAGGCATTGAGTACAAAACCATCCCCGGCGAAGCTGCCTTCTACGGCCCCAAGATCGACGTCAAACTAGTCGACGTCCTCGGCCGCCTGTGGCAGCTCTCAACGGTGCAGTTTGACTTCACTTTGCCCGAGCGCTTCGAGCTTGAATATGTCGGAGAAGATGGCGAGCGTCATCAGCCCGTCATGGTCCATCGCGCGTTGTTCGGGTCTGTCGAGCGCTTTTTCGGCGTCCTCATCGAGCACTACGCCGGAGCTTTCCCGCTGTGGCTCGCGCCGGTGCAGGTCGGCCTCGTCCCCATCAGCGAGAAGCACGCGGCCTACGCAGCCAAACTTGAAGCCGAGCTAAAAGCCGCGGGCCTGCGCGTCGAAACCGACGCCCGCAACGAAAAGATGAACTCCAAAATCCGCGACTTCGCCCTGCAAAAAACGCCGTACATCCTAGTCTTCGGCGACAAGGAAGAATCGTCGGGCGCAGTCAACGTGCGCACCCGCGGCAAACAGGAGCAAAGCTCCATGCCGCTCGCGGACTTCATCGCCAAAGCCAAAGACCTGGTCGCGACGCAATCAACCGAACTCTAGGCGAAGCAGTGGATTTGGCTTTTGTGTTCCGGATGCTTCTTATTAGATAAGAAGTATTGTTATACTATTTCCGTAAGGGCTCCTATGACCACTCTGACCATTTCGCTTCCTGAATCGCTCAAGGAGTTTATCGACCGCGAGGTCGAAACCAAGGGCTATGGGAACGTGAGCGAATACGTTCGTGGGTTGCTCCGCGATGCACAAGCGAACGAGGCCGATGCCAAATTGGAAGCATTGTTGATCGAGGGGCTCACCAAAGGCAAGGACGTCCGTGTTTCCCCTGATTTCTGGAATGAACTCCGGCGAGACGCCGCAAAGACTCTTGCCAGGCAAGAGCAACCAGGGAAGCCTCGCTCCCGTTTGCGCAAGCTGGCTTGACGGGAATAAATCTGAGCGTTGTAAGATAGATCGAACGAGATTCTGATGCACCCTATTTGGGTAGCGCTGAGGGCTCAAGGCAAAGATGGCTTTGAGCCATTTTCATTTCAGCACTCACAATAGGGAAGGATCAAATGGGCCCCAAGATCGCGAAAGCCTATTTTCGGACCGCTGCACGCGAAGACATTCTTCGGCAGTTCCGCTATTACATGATAGAAAAGCAAGTTCCTCAAATCGCGCAGCGTTTCCTCGATTCGGTGGAATCGGCTGTGGACACGCTATGTCGAGCACCCGGGATTGGCACTCTCAAGCGACTCGGCAATCCGCAGCTAGCAGGATTGAGGTCGTGGCCAGTTCCGGGATTTCCCTCGGTGCGCCTTTATTACATCTATGATGGCCATGAGCTACGAATTGTCCGCGTTCTACACGGAAAGCGAGACGTTCACCCTCTATTAGAGGAGACGAACGAATAGATAGAAGATCAGTGGCCAAGTGGCTGTTCATCGCCTCACGCGTTAATCGCCAAACCCTCCACCGCTGCAAACCCATCCAGCATCGCCTCGCTCAACGTGGGGTGCGCGTGGATCGTGAACATCAGGTGCTCCACCGTGCCCTCGAGCTCCATCACCGCAACAGCTTCGGCAATCAGCTCCGTAGCCTGCGGCCCGATAATGTGCACGCCCAGAATCTCGCCATACTGCGCGTCGGCGACAACCTTCACAAATCCGTCGTGGCTGGCCACAATCGTCGCCTTTGAATTTCCCGCGAATGGAAACTTGCCCACCTTCACCGTGTGGCCCTTTTCCTTCGCCTGCGCTTCGGTCAGTCCCGCCGAACCAATCTGCGGATCGGTATAAGTGCAGCTCGGAATCCGATCCCGTCTTACCGGCCTGTAGTAACGCCCCGCAATCTTCGCCATCGCCACCATGCCGCTCATCGCGCCCACGTGCGCCAGTTGGGGCAGCCCAGCCACAATATCGCCAATCGCAAACACGCCCGGCTCGGCCGTCTCCTGCGTCTCGTTTACTTTTACGGCCCCGCGCTCAAGCTCGACCTTCGTCTTCTCCAGGCCGATTCCGTTCGTCAGCGGCCCGCGACCCACGGCCACCAGCACTTTTTCGGCTTCCTTGGTCTGCGCGTTCCCATTCGCATCCGTGTAGCTCACGCGAACTCCATTCGCGGTCTTCTCCACCTTCTCCACTTTCGCGCCGGTATTTGTCTCAATCCCGCGTTTCCTAAACACGCGTGCAAGCTCTTTTGAAATCTCCTCGTCTTCCACCGGAACCAGGCGCGGCAAAAATTCCAGAATCGTCACCTCGGTGCCAAAGCTCCTGAAGATCGACGCGAACTCCACACCCACCGCGCCCGCTCCAATCACGATCAGCGATTTCGGAGGCGCGCTTATGTCCAGAATCTCGATGTTGGTCAGGATTCTGTCATCCGGTTTCAATCCCGGCAACAGCTTCGCCTCCGACCCCGTCGCGACCATCACGTACTTCGCCTTCACCTGGCTCCCTGTTCCGTTTGTCGCCCCCTTCGCGTCCACATCCACCGTGTGCACGCCGCCTTGCGCAGGCCCCGTAAGCCGCGCGAATCCGGTGATCACAGTAATCTTGTGCTTCCGCATCAGGAACTCGAGTCCCTTCACATGCTTTGTGACGATTGCGTTCTTGCGCGCCAGCACCGCCGCCCAATCGAGCGACCGCGCCTCGACTCCCGCAAACCCAAACTCCGGCGCGTCCTTCAGATAATCCCAAAGCTCGGCGTTAAATAAGAGCGCCTTAGTCGGAACGCATCCCACCAGGAGGCAAGTCCCGCCCAGCCTCGTGCCCGCATCAATTAACGCGACCTTCAACCCGTACTCTGCTCCGCGAATCGCCGCCGTATAACCCGCCGGCCCGCCGCCGATCACTACAACGTCATAAATTGTCTCTGGAATTGTGTCTGCCACTGAGAAACTCCGTTCTGTCGTTTCGCAACTCGCCCAGCACCATCACAGCGCCATCAAGGTTGCAGGGTTGCCCATCCTAAAACCTCTCCGCTCGACGGAGAGATTTAGGGTGGGATGGCACCAATGTCTAGTCTAAATTGGTTGCGTGTTCGACAAATTCACTCGCCTTCTCCCGCGTCTCCGCCTCATCTCCGAACCCCTCGATCCACCGCACCTCCGGCTCTCGCCGGAACCACGTCATTTGCCGCTTCGCGTAATTTCGGTGCCCCTGCTGCGCCGTCTTGATCGCGTCTTCAACGCTCATCGCCCCGTCGAGAACGCCCCGCGCCTGCCTGTAACCCAGCGAATCCAGCGCCTTCACCGGCCCATAGCGCTCCAGCAGCCCGCGCGTCTCCTCCACCAGGCCGGTCGCAAACATCGCCGCACAGCGCTCATTCAGCCGGGCATAAAGGCCTAGGGAAAAGCCCTCGCTGGACGGAAGCGGCTCGCGCGGCGGATTCAACCCGATCCGCAGAATTCGAAATCCAATCAGCGGATCGCGCGCCATCTCCTCGCTTCCGAGAATTGTCGACATCGGCTTCCGCGCCGCCACGCACACTTCAATCGCGCGGATCAGTTTCGCCGTGTCGTTCGCATGAATCCGCTCCGCAGTTGCTGGATCCAGCCTGCGCAACACGCGATGCAGCCATGCACTCCCGTGCCTCTCCGCACTCGCCCGCAACCGCGCCCGTAAATCTTCGCGCCGCACCGGCCCCGCAAACAACCCCTCCGTCAGCGCGCGCAGATACAGCCCCGTTCCCCCCGTCACAATCGGCAGGTGCACACGCGCGGCAATCTCGCGCAACGCCGTCCGCGCCCGTCTGCTGTACTCGCCCGCGGTAAACGGCTCATCCGGATCGGCCACATCAATTAGATGATGCGGCATGCGTGTCCGATCTTCCTTACTCGGCTTCGCCGTGCCCAACTCCATGCCGCGATACACGGCCACCGAGTCGCAGCTCACGATCTCACCGCCAAAGCGCTCAGCGAGTTCGAGCGAAAGCGCCGTCTTCCCGCTCCCCGTAGGCCCGAGCAGAATCACCACTAGCGGTTCAGGCTTTAGCGAAATCGTCATTTGCGGCGCAGTCCATCCACTCATCAATTTCCAATGTAAATTGAAGCTTTAGCCCGCGGTTGTTACTGACCACCGACCACTGATCACTGACCACTGCTCCTAAAACCGCCACCACCCCGGCGGAAGGATCCACTTGGGATTCGTGTGCAGCAGCCACCACAAACAAATCGCCGCCGCCAGAATCAGCAAACCGAACACCTGGTTGCGCCGGAAGACGCGCGTCTGCTCTTCGCGCGCAGCTTTCTCGGCCTGCTGCTCGTCGTACGGCTTGATGCGTGTGTCGACCATGGCGGCTACCTTGTCGCTGGCAGGGCACGGGGAATTTCTCGGATGCCATGGCGAAGCGAATCCAGCAAGTTTTCAGGCAACGCAGCGGGTCGCCCTGTCCATGCGAAGAGAGTTTCTGCAGCGAGAGGAATCAGCGTGGACCATTCCTCTGGAGTCCTCGACGGCTTATGATCTTTCTCTTCATCGAGAGGACGCGATGCGCCCCCCTTAAGACCTAGGTAAAGAATCCACGTTTCAACATTTCGCTTGGGGATCAGCCTTGCAATGGGATCTTGATTCTGATTGATCGGTGGTTGACCGGAGCTTATAAGCGCGTTATCTAACGCTGCCAGGCGCTCCTGCACAGTCTTCGTATCTGCATCGAGCATTACGAACATCCCCGTCACAGCTCGTGCGTTTCGCGCTCTGCATTTTCCGGTTTGACGCGCGAAGTTCTCTTGCACCCATCGCTCTGCGCTTCCTTGGCCCGAAGGAGAAACTTCAATGGTCAACTGCCTCAAATTGTGGCTGGCGTTGGAGAGGAATCTGTAGATGAGCTGTCTCTGGCGTTGGTCCTCAACCAAAACGTAAATCCACGAAGGGCTACTCACTCTCCCAGCCCCGCGCAATCAACTCTGATGGCTGGAGGAAGCCGTCGGGGTCCGGCTTAAACATCTCGGTCCGCACTTGACCGCTTCCCTCACGAAAGAAGCGCAGGCCGCTCTCTTGTGCCCATTGATTCAATATCTCTGGATGATGGGATATAAGAATGAGCTGGCCTCTGTGGTCCTCGACGGCCTGCTCTGCGGCCAACAGCCATGGTTGAATCTCTCGCAGGGCCACATGGTTTGTAACTTCGTCAAGAAAGACCGTTTCTCCACGCGCTATTAAGACGTGGAGAATAAGGTACAGTGCAATTAACTGTCTTTGCCCGTCAGAGAGTTCGCTAAGGGAATATGTTTCCTTCTTCTTGCCTGGCTGCTCGAATGTCGCACGAAGAACTCGGGTGCCAATGCCCGCCTGTTCTAACTGAAGCGTAATGAAACCATCCAACACTTGTCGAAGCGAGTTTGTCGCAGCAAGAACAGCCTCAAGATCGGCTTGTGCAAGATGCCTATACCAATCGGCGAGATTTTCCAACTCATCCGCTGGGAGAGCATCTTCTCCTTCGGCGGTGTCATCCATTGCATCGGGATATGCATCGACATATAGACAATGGACGTGTTCAATCCAGCTTAAGAATCTGTCGACACGACCGTTGCTGAGGCGCGCCAGATAAAGCGAAGAATTTGTCGTCTTCCATGGCAAAACAGACGGTGCTTCGGGTCCCATCCCGAAAAAGTGAATGCTTCCGCCGATTTGCTCAAAAACCGTTTCACCTGAGGCCTTAAGGCTCTCTAAGTTCACTCGCGATACCGGAGAATCTTCTTCAAAAATGTTCTCTACGCGATATACGTACTCCGTACCGTCTAGAATAGCCTCGATTTCGAAAACCTGTTTTGGAATGTTTAACCACCGAGTGCGTGTGGTGGCAAGGAATGGGTTTTCCGTGCCTTTCAATAGTCTTTTCAACAGTCGTATTGCATCAAGCAGTGACGACTTCCCGCTGCCGTTCGCCCCGAGCAGGAGCTGTTTTCGCTCCGGCTTGTATTCGAAGTTGACGAAACAGCGGAAATTGTCGATATACAAGCGCTTCAGCATGCCATAAATTATACGTCGATTGGCCCTCAGCGCTCGCGCCCGTTTGACTTCACCCACCCTCATTGCCGACCATAGTTTTTCTGGTCTCGGAGAAGATCGCAGGAAGGTTGACTGAAATGAAAGTCCTGATCCTTGGTTCCGGTGGCCGCGAACATGCTCTCGCCTGGGCGGTCAAACGCAGCCCGCGCGTCACGGAGGTCGTTTGCGCTCCGGGCAACGGCGGCATGGCGCAAATCGCCCGCTGCGTTCCCGTCGATTTGAAAAATCTTGCCGCAATGGTTCGTCTCGCCGAAGCCGAGAAGCCCGACCTCACCATCGTCGGCCCCGAGCTTCCGCTCTCGCTCGGCATCGTGGACGAGCTTCAGCAGCGCGGCCTGCGCGTCTTCGGCCCCACGCGCGCCGCCGCCATGCTCGAATCGAGCAAGGGCTTTGCCAAGCGCTTCATGCAGCGCCACAATATTCCCACGCCCAACTACGCAGTCTGCTCGTCGACCGCCGAAGTTGAAAAGGCCATCGAAATTTTTCATCCGCCCATTGTGGTCAAAGCCGATGGTCTCGCCGCAGGCAAGGGTGTCATCATCTGCGACTCGCGCAGCGCCGCCGCCGAAGCCGCGCAGGGCCTCTTCACCGGTGCGCTCCTTGGCTCGTCCGAGCAACAGGTAGTCATTGAAGAATTCATCGAGGGCGACGAGATCAGCTTTCTCTGCCTCAGCGACGGCAAGCATGTGGCGCCGCTCGTCCCCGCGCAGGATCACAAGCGTATCGGCGAGGGCGACACTGGCCCTAACACCGGCGGAATGGGTGTCTACTCCACCGATTCGCTTCTCGATCCCGCCATGTCCGAGTGGATTCTGCACCACATCGCCGTGCCCACGGTCGAAGGCATGGCCGCCGAAGACACGCCCTTCGCCGGCGTGCTCTATTGCGGGCTCATGATGACCGCGCGCGGCCCGCAGGTACTCGAATTTAATGCCCGCTTCGGCGATCCCGAAACCCAAGCCATCCTCGTCCGGCTTGAAAGCGATCTTGTCGATGCTCTCGAGGCTTGCGTCGACGGTCGCCTTGCCGACACACCTCTGGGCTGGTCGCCCGGCGCTGCTGCCTGCGTTGTGGCCAGCTCCGGCGGCTATCCCGGCAGCTACAAAACCGGATTGCCCATCACCGGCCTTGCAGCCGCGGCCCAAGTTCCTGGCGTACAGGTCTTCCATGCAGGCACAGCGCTAATCGGCGGCCAAATCGTCACAGCCGGCGGGCGCGTTCTCGGCGTCACCGCTGCTGCCGACTCACTCGATCAGGCTCTCGCCCGCGCCTATCAGGCCATGGCCGAGATTTCTTTTGAAGGAATGTATTACCGCCGCGACATCGGACATCGGGCGCTCAATCGGGTCTTGAAGGAAACGTCATGAGCGTAGGAATCACGTTCGAAGAAATGCTGGCCTGGAGCAATCAGGCATCCGACTACTGGAAAGCTCACCTCGACGCCAATCCGAATCTCCTCGATCTGCCCTGTGGAATCGGCGGCGCAAAAAACGTGCAAGAGCTTGTCCGCCACATCTGGGGCGCGGAGCTGCGCTGGGCCCAGCGCCTCGCAGAAGTGCCGGAGACGCCACGCGACCAGATCCCCGCGGGCCCGCTCGACGCGCTCTTCGATCTGCATCTTCAAGCCGTAGAAATTTTCCGCACGCTGCTCGCCCTGCCGGAAGAAACCTGGAGCGATCCCTACATTCTCAAATTCGATTGGGTGCCTCCGGAGCAGCGGTCCGTCTCCCGGAGAAAGATTGCGGCGCACGCGCTCTTCCACGGCCAGCGCCACTGGGCGCAACTCGCCACCCTGGTTCGCAACGCCGGCTTCCCCTCAGACTTCCGGGGCGACCTGCTCTTCAATCCTGCGCTGCGCTAGTTTCCGGCTCGAGCTGTGGGCTCGCTACCTGCTTTTGGAAGCACGACCGGCAAAGCACCGGCCTGCCCTGCGTCGGCTTAAAGGGAACTGTTGTCTCAGTCCCGCACTCCGAGCACGTAGTCCGCGTCTCGGGGCGCACGCGCTGGCCTCCCCGGGCGTGCTTCGCCTTGCACTGTTTGCAGTGCTTGGGGTCGTTCTTGAACTGCTTGTCGTTGAAGAAGACTTGCTCGCCTGCTGTGAACACAAACTCTGTGCCGCAGTCGACGCACTTCAGGGCTCTATCTGTGAATTCCATGGCCGGCTTCCCAGACGGGAAATTCGCCCGAAATCGGCCATGGTTCTGCAATGGCGCGACGATCGCGGTTCCCTGTTGACGAACATAGTGCTGTACAAGGGGCCCGGACCGCGCTAATAAAATAGAGCGGTATTCGAACTATTGCCCGCAAGCGCGGGCGTCTGAACACTTCGCACGCCAAACGCGTGGTCGGCGATCTACTGCGATTCTCGGTTTCTGAAGGGATTGCAGTGTGGTGCCCCGCGTCTCATTCGTTGAGCGCAAGCCAAAGCGCCCCCGCGAATTCGATCGACAGAAACTGGAGAAGCGCTACAGTCAATTGTTGCGCCGCGATGCCGTTCCAATCCTGAATAGGCTTCTTAGCGGCTTCCGAAGTCATGCATCGAAAGTCGCCGGAACGGCACATCTCGCGGCGGTTTATAACTTCAATCCTGCTCTTTACGAGCCTTCTTGCGGTTCCGCTTGCGCGCCAAAGCTGCCTTGACGCGTTTCTTTTCGCCGGGCTTCAGGTAGTAGGAGTGACGCTTTACTTCCTTGATAATGTCCTCCTGCTGCACCTTCCGCTTGAATCGGCGCAAAGCATTTTCCAGCGGTTCGCCTTCCTGAACGCGAACCTCCGCCAAAGAGTAACACCTCCAAACGTGCCTTTAAGGCTTCCTCAATCATACCCGAGATCCGAATTTGGGGCCAAGCAAGCTCATATTTCCCATCGGTTTCCGCCGATTGCTCTTCATTTGGCGTCAAACCCGCGCCAAGCTCGCCTCCAAACCCAGGTCCCAAACCCGTTCCCAGCCCCAATAAAGGAGCACGACACCCGCTCCTCGGCCCAAGGCTCCCCCCAGCCTCCATCTGCGGCGGTTAAACTTGTCAGTTAGAGGCCGCCCCTAAAGGGGTTGAATGAATTGAGGCTCCATGCTGCGTAGTTACCAGGGCCATTCGCCCAAAATTCCCGCGAGTTGCTACATTGACCCCTCCGCCCAGATCCTCGGCGACGTCGAGCTTGGCGAGCGCTCTTCAGTCTGGATGAATGCCGTCCTGCGCGGCGACGTCAACTCCATACGGGTCGGCTCGAACTCCAACGTGCAGGATTGCTCCGTCCTCCACGGCCAACGCAACCTCTATCCCGTCATCGTCGGCGACTGGGTCACCATCGGCCATAACGCCACAGTCCACGGCTGCGTGGTCGAAGATATGTGCGTTATTGGAATGGGCGCAACCGTGCTGAACAACAGCCGCATCGGCGAGGGTTGCATCATCGCCGCCGGCTCCGTGGTTCCGGAGCATACCGTCGTCCCGCCGCGTACGCTATGGGCCGGCGTCCCCGCTAGACTTCGCCGCGAAATCACCGATAAAGACCGAGATCTCATTCGCGAGTACGCGCAGAACTACCTCGACTACGTCGAAATCTACCTCAAGAATCCTCCGCAGGTACTCTGATTGGTATGAAGGCACACGCAATCCAATTCCGCATAGAACCTTTCCGCCGCTCAAGTGTCCACGCGTCGATTTTCGCCGCACTGGCTCTAGGTTTCGGGCTTTGCGTTCAGGCGCAAACTTCGCCTGCGCCAAACGCCAACCCGCTCCCCAACGCGCCAACGCCGCAAGCGTCGCCGCACGACGATGTCTCGGTCCGCAACCTGCCGCGCAATTTCCTCCAGGATCAGGCGGCAATCTGGACCAGCCCTAAGGACATTCGCGCGCACGACCTCGCATGGCTAATCCCGCTCGCAGCTGCCACCGGCGTGGCTCTCGGCACCGACCACTACGTCATGACGCAGGTAGTTTCGACAAATCCAAGCTTCAACCAGGCGAACATTAACGCTTCCAACGCGATGATTTACAGCTTGGTTGCCACTCCGGTTGCGCTCTATGGATTTGGCCGCTTAGCGCAGGATGACCACGCGCGCGAGGCCGGCATTCTCGCTGCTGAGTCCATGCTCGATGGCGTTGTGGTTGAGCAGGGTCTCAAACTGGTCCTCTGGCGGGAGCGGCCCAATCAGGACCTATCGCGTGGCCGCTTCTTTCAATCGAGTGCTGGCGTAGACTCCGGGTTTCCCTCATCCCACGCGCTGATTGCTTTCTCTGCCGCCTCCGCGCTCGCGGCGGAGTACCCATCGCGCTGGGTTCAACTCCTGGTCTATACCGGCGCCACCGGCGTCGGCCTCACCCGCGTCCTGGGTCGCGACCACTTCCCGGCCGACGCGCTGGTCGGCGGCGCGCTCGGATGGCTCATCGGTCACAATGTCGTCAAGCGCCATCATCATCACGCGCTGAAAGAGCTAACCCCGCGCCCTTAGCGTGGCCCCACGCACGCTGACGACTGACCAGTGCGAACTAAGAACTGTGAACTGTTCCTTCACACCGGCAGCGGATTGCGCCCCGCGAAAAACTTCCGCTGGTGCCAGTACGGGTATACAGGCTCGCGATCGCTAGCCTTATCAAGCGCCGCTACTTGTTCGGCAGTCAGATTCCAACCCGCCGCGCCAAGATTCTGCCGCAACTGCTCCTCATTCCGCGCGCCAATAATCACTGAAGAAACGGTCGGCCTTTGCAACAGCCAGTTCAGCGCAACCTGCGGAACCGTCTTCCCGGTCTCGATCGCAACATTTTCCAGCGCGTCTACGACGTCATAAAGATATTCGTCGGGCATCTGCGGTCCGGCGTCGGCAATCGAGTGCAGCCGGCTCACTTCGGGCAAAGGGCTGCCACGGCGAATCTTCCCCGTCAGCCGTCCCCAGCCCAGCGGACTCCACACCAGCGCGCCGACCTTCTGATCGAGCGCCAGCGGCATCAGCTCCCACTCGTATTCGCGGCCAATCAGCGAGTAGTACACCTGGTGCGCCACGAATCGCGTCCAGCCGTAGCGATCCGCCACCGCCAGCGACTTCATCAGGTGCCAGCCGGAAAAATTCGAGCAGGCGATGTACCGCACCTTGCCCTCGCGCACAAATTTGTTCAGCGTGTCCTGCGTCTCTTCTATCGGCGTCAGCGCGTCGAAGCCGTGCAGGTGATAGATGTCGATGTAGTCCGTGCCCAGCCGCCGCAGGCTCGCCTCCAGCGCGCGCCGCAAATGGTAGCGCGATGAGCCTTCGTCATTCGGTCCGGGGCCGGTCGGAAATCCCGACTTGGTCGAGATCAGCGCCTTGTCCCGTTTGCCCGCGAGAGCCTTGCCCAAAATCTCTTCAGACCGGCCTTCCGAGTAGCCGTCGGCCGTGTCGAACAGGTTCACGCCAGCCTCGAAGCAAATCTCGATCAGCCGTCGCGCTTCCTCAATCTCGGTCTCGCCGAAGCCCTTGAAAAATTCGTTAGACCCGCCAAACGTAGCGGTGCCAAAACTCAACGCGGAAACTTTAAGGCCAGAGCCTCCCAGCAGTCGATATTCCATAGAATTTTGGATGCATTGTGCAGCGCGAAGATGCAATCGCAATGCACGTCCGAGCCGCGGAGCTGCTGTGGAGATCAGCTAGACGGAAATAGATCAAACCGCAAATACTTCGTCCATTGCCCACCGAACCACTCCATTGCGCGCTGGCTCAACAGCACCGATCCGTATCCGTCGCCCCTGATAAGGTCTTCGCCCTTCCAGGTATTCGTATCGAGCCGCAGGTCCTTATAAGACCGCACAATTGAGTTCGGACGGAGAATGGTCACGGTCGGAGGGACCAGAATTTCCCATAGGTCCCCGAGCGCCGTTGCGGCTACTGTACTATGCGGGCGGGAGAGGATGTAGTCTTCAGGCTCTCCTGATTCCGGATATTCGGCAGGCTCTGGCGCCTCAAGGTCCCAGCGCTCCCAATGGAGCTCCACGATGCGGGCCTTTTCAACCGGAAGAAAGTTGAAGCCCGAAAGCCCCGATGACTCAAGGAGTATCCTGGCTTCCGTAATGACGACAATTGCAAAAGGCAGTGTGATTGGGGAAATGAATGGGCCAGTTCTCTCCAGGGCAATTCTGCCGTCCCGTCTTGGGAGGTGCCTGGACATCCCATGCTGGAGAATCTCTCCATAGTCTCCCCAGTCTGAATTAAATAGGGATTGACCAGACATCCTGAAAAATGAAGGCTCCATCAAGCGATCTCCTCGTCTCCCTGTGTCTGGTAGTCCACAATTCCGCGTTCATTCTGGCCGCAGATTCAGTCTGAAATCGGCCCGATCGTCGAGCACATTCAGATAGTAATGCTTGTTAAGGCAGAGAATGTGAATCCGCCCCAAGAGTCGTAAAGTCTGCCGCAAAACAAGAAGAGCCGCCCATCTCTCCGGGCGGCTCTTCTTGTTTTTCTGAAACCTGACCCCTGAAACCTGACCCCTGCCCTTAACAGCTCAGCACATCCTGCAGCTTGGTCAGCGTGCGATGCAGGTCCTTGTCGGTCCGGCGCAGTTCGTCGATCTTGCCAATCGAGTGCATCACGGTGGTGTGGTGCTTGTTGCCAAACTGGCGGCCGATCTCGGGCAAACTCGCTTCCGTCATCTGCTTGGCCAGGTACATCGCGATCTGTCGCGGCACCACCACATTGCGCGAATTGTTCTTCTGCTTCAAATCCGCAACGCGCATGCCAAACTGCTCCGCAACAGCGCGCTGAATCGCCTCAATGGTAATCTTGCGCACCTGCATGTCGATGAACTGCTTCAGGCACTGCTGCGCGGCTGCAAGCGAAATGTCCATCCGGTTCAGTTGGCACCATGCGATCAGCCGCACCAGCGCTCCCTCAAGCTCGCGCACATTGGTGCGAACATTAGAGGCCACAAACAGCGCCACATCGGTCGGCAGTTGCGCCTGCTCGCTCTCCGCCTTCTTCAGCAGGATGGCGACCTTGGTTTCAAGATCGGGCGGTTGGATATCCGCAATCAATCCCCACTCGAAGCGCGAACGCAGCCGCTCTTCAATCTCCGTTAGCTCTTTGGGTGGGCGATCCGAGGCGATCACCACCTGCTTCATGCTCTCGTGCAGCGCGTTGAAGGTGTGGAAGAACTCCTCCTGCGTGCGCTCTTTCTGCGAGATGAACTGAATGTCGTCGATCAGCAGCACATCCACCGTGCGGAAACGGTCGCGGAAGCTGGTCATGCGATCGTTGCGGATGGAGTTGATCATCTCGTTGGTGAACTTCTCCGCCGAGGCGTAGCAGATACTTGCCGCCGGCTGCCGCCGCTTTACCTCGTGTCCGATTGCATGCATCAGGTGAGTCTTGCCCATGCCCACGCCGCCATACAGGAAGAGCGGGTTGTAGGCGCGCGAGGGGCGTTCCGCCACGGCCAGCGCTGCTGCGCGCGCAAACTGGTTTCCGTTGCCGATTACGAAATTGTCGAAGGTGTAACGCTGATTAAGCTGCGCCGCGGTCGACCAGTCAAACCGTCCCTGCTCGGGCTGCGCGCGCATCGCGCTTGATGGGGGCGCAGTCGGCGCATGAGAGGGAACCGGGCCAAACCCGCCATCCCTGCGCTGCGGCGGAATCGACGGATCCTCATCCGCGGTCACAAAACATACGTCGTCAAATTCGAGCGATTGCAGATCGATCGCTTCCTGAATCAGGTCGCCGTATTTGTCGCCGATGTGCTGAAACTCCGGCGAAGGCACGCGCACATAGATCTTGCGCCCCGCGGAATGGCTGAATCGAGTGGGCTTGAGCCACGTCTCGAACGATTGCCGGATGACCTTCTTCTCGAGTGCCGAGAGAATCTGGAGCCATGGATTGAGTGCCGAGGTCGGCGTCGTTGCAAATGCCATCGTGCAATCCTTGCTGATTCCGCCGGCGTTGCGCCGGACGGTTCGTTTACTGTAGGCGACGGCTACTTCCAGACGCAAAGCTACGTGCTTCGCGTGCGCTTCCCGTCCACCGGCTACCTGTCCACTACTGATATGCCCCGAAAGGTTAGATACCGAGGCCGCTGAGCAAAATCCGTGATGCAGAACAGAGAAACTTCATAGGAAATTTCTGGAACGGTCCCGATAGTAGCACAAACTTCGACCGTTGCAATCCCCTATTCACACAAGTTTTCTGCGATCTCCCAGAGTTGCACCATTGATGGTGAAACTCCGCTCTCTAGTTACCCGCGTTACTGAAGTGCACCGCCCAAGCTCTACGTTCCAGCACTTCGCAATGTCACTTCCTTGAGCATACGACGAATCGCTCCACTCCCTTGCCACATCGTGAAGCGCCCTTCTCGGCTGGATTCTAGAATTCGTCTACGATATACTCAATATTGCTGCTAAAACTAAGATTCTCTTTGCCCAACAGGAGCGGGTCACGATGCCCAAACGAACATTTCAACCCAACCGCCGCCACCGCGCGAAAACGCACGGCTTCAGGTCGCGCATGAAGACCAATGCCGGCGCCGCCGTGCTCAGCCGCAGGCGCGCCGCCGGACGCAAGCGCGTCTCCGTCAGTCCTGGGCATCGCGACTGATTTCCGGCCGGTTCTTGATTCGAGAGCTGCGCCGCCAAAACGGGAAATTGAAAAGGAAACTGCCGCGCTGCGCTGGCATTTCGATCAAGCCTCCCCCCGGGGCCTTTCTCATGAGTTCAGCTTCAAAACCTGCCCGGCGACAAACCCTGGCGCACTCCCGTCTGCGCAAGCATGCCGACTATCTGCGCGCTTATGCTGCCGGCCGCAAGCGGCATTCCGCTGCGATGAGCTGGTTTCTGGCGCCGGCGCCGCAAACAGCCCCGCAAACAACTGAAGGCCCGTTTGCTCCCGCCGCGTCGCGCGTCGGTCTCACTGTGGGCAAAATCATGGGGAAGGCCCACGAGCGCAATCGCATCAAGCGACGCATGCGCGAGGCTCTGCGCCGCCACATCGATCTTTTGCCCGCGGGCTTTGACCTGATCCTGCACCCCCGCCGCACTGTTCTCACGATGGAATTCGCGCAACTTGAGCGCGAAGTTGTGCGTATCCTTCAACAAGCTGCAGCGGAGGCGGCCCGCTCCGCGCAACACTCTACGTCCACAGCCCCGGTGAAGTCTGCATTATGACGCGCCTCTTGCTTGCACTGCTCGGCTTCTACAAACGCTGGCTCTCTCCCGCGCTTCATACGCTGCACCCCGGCGGCTGCAAATTTGTCCCCACCTGTTCGGAGTACGCAGCAGAGGCCATCGCTATACACGGTCCGCTGCGCGGCTCCGGCCTGGCCGCCTGGAGACTGCTGCGCTGCCATCCCTTTACGCGCGGAGGATTCGAACCCGTCCCGCCGGCCGCAGCACAACCGGCCGCGCCCGCTCAAATTCACGCCCGAATTCACCCTTCGGACCATCGCGCCGGAACCATTTCCCCCCACGAACCGTTACCATGACTAGAGCGGCTGCCATGCAGGCTGCCCTTCGTACACGATAGGAAGTTTCCTTTGCCTGAAGTTCACAATCCCAATCTGCAATCGCAGGGCTCCGGCGGTGGTGGCGGCGGCGACATGCGCTCCACTATGACCTTGGTTTTCGTCGCGCTCGCCGGCATCCTCGGCTACCAGTACTTCTTCGCCAAGCCCAAGCCGGAAGTGCAGCAGCCCGTCGTCACTCAAACGCAGCCGGCTGCGCCGGCCGCGCCGGCCGCTCAGGCCTCGCAGGGCCCGGCGCCAACGACCCATACCCACAGGCAGCCCGGGGCCGCGCCGCAAATCGCTGCCGCGCCGCAAATCGCCGCAACCGGTGTGACCACCACCACGATCGAGAACGAGCTCTTCAAGATCGAGTTCACCAATCAGGGCGCGCAGGTTGAGCATTGGATCCTGAAAAAATACTTTGACTCAAAAGGCAAGCCTCTGGATCTTGTCCAGCCTCAGGCTGCCGCGCGATTCGGGCTGCCGCTTTCGTTGTTTACCTACGATCCGGCGTTAACCGCGCAGCTCAATCAGGCTCTCTACCAGGTTTCGGTCTCGGGTACGCAGCCCACGGCCGCCGGGCTTGTCCTGGCGCCCGCCACTATTACCTTCCACTACGCAGCCAACGGACTGGATGTTGTAAAAACCTTCAGCTTCAATTCAACCTACGTCGTATCTGTTGAGACCCAGGTCAAGCAAAACGGTGTCCCAGTACGTGCTTTGGTCGCGTGGCCTTCCGGCCTGGGCGACATGGAAGAGCTTCAGCAGACCGGAATGTTGCCGACGCAGACGCGGACACCCTCGTACTTCGCATGGTCAATCAATGGAAAGCAGGACTCGCTGGCTGGCCCAAAGGTGAGCGGGAACAACACTCTCGACGAGCCGTATCAGTACGCCGCTGTCATGGATCTTTACTTTGCCTCGGCCTTTCTGCCCGATGCGCCCGATCGCACCACTGTCGTCACTCTGCACAACGCCATCGAACTGCCCGGCGACAGCAACGATCCGAACAGCAAAAAGACCCACATCGATGTGCTTGGCCTGGCCGTGGGAGACACCAGCGGAGACACGCGCCTCCGTCTATTCGTGGGCCCCAAGGCGACCGATGTATTGGGGGCGGTCCACGCCATTGGCGCAGACAGCAAGGCCGATGGGCCATCGCTGGAATCGCTCATTCAGTACGGCTGGATGACCATCGCAGCCAAGCCGCTTTATCTCATTCTCCGTTTCATGGTGGAGCACGGGATCGGAAACTGGGGCTGGGCCATCATCATCTCCACGATCATCTTCAACCTGACGCTCCTCCCAACTCGTCTGATGATGACCAAGTCTTCGCTGAAGATGATGCGCATCCAGCCCAAGGTTGATGCAATCAAGAAGAAATACTCAAATCTCAAGGCGACCGACCCTAAGCGCGGCGAGATGAACGCGGAGATGATGACGCTCTACAAAACAGAGGGCGTCAACATGTACGGAAATTGCCTGCCCATGCTTGTGCCCATGCTGCTCTTATGGCCGTACTTCCGCGTACTGGAGTACACGGTGGAGCTGCGCCAGGCTCACTGGCTCTGGCTACCCGACCTGTCGCAGCCTGACCCGACGCACGTTCTGCCTATCTTCATTATCGTGAGCATGTTCCTGACGCAATACACCACGCCATCGCCGGGGATGGATCCCTCGCAGCGCCGAATGATGGCCTTTATGATGCCCGTATTGTTCGGGTTTATGCTCTGGCACTATGCATCGGGGTTGGCGCTTTACTGGGGCACCGGCAACATCATGATGCTGGGCATGCAGTTCGCCATCAACCGCACACACTGGGGAAAAGAGATGCACGCCATCGCCAATCGCCGCGCCGCAAAAAAACTCGGCAACAATCCCAAAACCGTCCAGGGCAAACGGTAAGAGCCTGAAAGAGGGACTAAGGGACTAAGAGGACTCGGGACTAAGGGACTGTGGAGAAAAACGATGGGGCAATCCTTCAAGGATTTGATCGTTTGGCAGCGATCCATCGAGCTTACAACCGACGTCTATAAGCTGACCTCAAAGTTCCCCGAATCCGAACGTTTTGGCCTAACCAACCAGATGCGCAGAGCTTCCGTATCGATTGCAAGCAACATCGCGGAGGGTTACGGCCGTTCAACGAAGGGCGAGTATTTGCTTTTTCTCGGACATGCTCGCGGGTCTTGCTCTGAGCTTCAAACACAAATCATAATCGCCAAAAATCTTGCGTTTGGCGCAGCCGAGAATCTTCAATGCGCCGAGACCCTCTGCAACGACGTAGGTAGACTTCTAGGCGCATTGATAAAGGCCATTCGAGCAAAGCAATCCTCAGTCCCTTAGTCCCGAGTCCCTTAGTCCCTGACTTCCGTCCCCTGTTCCCTATTCCCTGTCTTTTGATTTATCGTCAAAGCCATATGGCCACTTCGGAAATCGTCGTCCCTCATCCCACCGCCGAAGCCGAAGAAATCTATCGTCGCTGGATTCGCTTTCTCGACGAGGAGTTCCTGAAGCACTGCTCCGAGGAGCGCCGCAGCGAGATCGTGCGCGACCAGTTGACGCAGATCTATCTCGGCCGGCCCCACGGCGGCAAACTCAATCTCACTCTCACCTCGGAGTTGCCCGGCAACGTCGTCAATCTCTCCTTCGACCCGCTGAACGTCACCCTGGAAGCCGAACACTACGCTGAAGTTGACCGCGAGCGCTTCGCCCGCCGCAAACCGCTGCTCTGGTTCTGGCAGATGTTCGACCGCTCGCCGCTCGGCCTCAATCACTGGCTGGGATTGCGTTTTCGCTGCATGTTGGGCCGTCACATCTTTGAGCATCTCGGCGCAGGCGTAAAGATTCATCACGGAGTAGACCTTACCTACGGCTACAACCTATCCATCGGCGACGGTACCGTTATCCGCCAGCGCGTCCTGCTCAACGATCGCGGCGGCATCACCATCGGCAAGAACGCCATCATCGGTTCCTACTGCCGCATCTTTTCCTACTGGCACGATGCCGCGGACTATGAAAAAATCCGCCTCCAGCCTACGGTCATCGGCGACGGCGCGCATCTCGCCAGCCACGCCATCGTGCTTGCCGGCCAAAATGTTGCTCCTGGCGCTTCCGTCGGCTCCTTCCCCGCCGATTCCGCCTGAGGAAATCGATTTGTGGTTCATCGAGGTTTGACTTGCCGGGCGGTCTACAAAACTTCCTTTACTTCTGCTAAAATGTAAAGGAGGACAAATCCATGGAAGCCACGCTCAGCAGCAAATGTCAGGCCACGATTCCCAAGGTCGTTCGTGAACGTCTGCGGATCGGGCCCGGGGATCGGTTCAAGTTCTTCTTCCATCCTGACGGCGTGATCATTCTGCCCAGGATTCCAACCAGACGTCTCAACGGCAGTGTCCCGAAGCTGCCGCGATCGGTCTCTCTCAAAGAAATTGACAAAGCAATTGAGGCGGGCGCCACGGCGAGATTTCGGCGCAAGAAATAATCGGTCTGGAAAAATGATCGGCGGCGACGGTCGGCGGCGAACGCAATGATTGGTAGCGAATGCAATGATCAATTTAGATACGAATGTTCTATTGCGCTACTTAGTGCAAGACGATCCGGCGCAGTCGCGTCGCGCGGCTGAGATTATCGAACATCATTTAACGCGTCGGGATCCCGGTTTTGTCAGCCTTGTCTCCATCCTCGAAATCGTCTGGGTACTTGGAACTCTGTACAAACGCTCGCGTTTGGAAATTGCCGACCACGTCGAAATGATCCTGGCGGCCGATACCCTTGAAGTGCAGAACGAGCAGGAAATCTATGAGGCTGTCGTTGTGATCAGAAATGGAACCGGGACCTTTGAAGACGCTTTAATCGGCGGATTAGGCGCCTGGAGGGGCTGCTCAGCAACTCTGACGTTCGACCAAAATGCTGCCAAGCGCCTGAATGGATTTCAACTGATCTAACTGCCACGCGACCCGGCCACAACCTTCGCAAGAAAAGCTAGTGGCTAGAAGCTAGGAGCTAGAAGCTGGTCTCCGGTCACTGCCCCCTCATAACCGCGTCTGTTACACTCCCCGCACCATTCCACCATGCTTTTTAAAGCCTTCAGCGCCGCCGTCTATGGAATCGACGCCAACCTCATTGAAGTTGAGGTCGACTACAGCGGCGTCGTCACGAATGAAGATCACTTCCACACCGTCGGCCTGCCTGACGCCGCCGTCCGCGAAAGCCGCGACCGCGTCCGTGCCGCAATCAAAAACTCCGGCTACCTCATTCCTCCCACATTCATCACCATCAACCTCGCGCCCGCGGATATCAAAAAAGAAGGCTCGGGCTTCGATCTGCCAATCGCCGTCGGCATCCTCGGAGCCTACGGCGCACTGCGCTCCAGCGACCTCAGCCGCTTTCTCATGGTTGGCGAGCTCGGCCTCGACGGCGGTGTGCGTGCCATCCCCGGCATGTTGCCCATTGCCATCCTGGCCCGCGAAAAGGGAATCGCCAATCTGATTCTGCCCGCTGCCAACGCCGCTGAAGCCGCGGTTGTCGAGGGCGTCAACGTCTATCCCGTCTCCTCGCTCATCGATGTTCTCGACCTGCTCAACACGTCCGTTGTCGGCGTCATCCAGCGCGAGCCTTACCGCGTCGCGACCGAGGAGCTGCTCGGAAAGCTCGAGCAATTCTCCGTCGACTTCCACGATGTTCGTGGCCAGCAAACCGCCAAGCGCGCCCTCGAAGTGGCCGCCGCAGGCAGCCACAACATTCTCATGATCGGCCCGCCCGGCTCCGGCAAAACCATGCTTGCCAAGCGCCTGCCTTCGATTCTCGCGCCACTCACATTTGAGGAAGCGCTTGAAACCACCAAGATTCACTCCGTTGCCGGAGTTCTCGAAGCCGGCGCCGGGCTCGTCACTCAGCGGCCCATTCGCGCGCCTCACCACACCATCTCCGACGCAGGCCTTATCGGTGGCGGCATGGTGCCGCGCCCCGGCGAAGTATCGCTCGCGCACAATGGCCTTCTCTTTCTCGACGAACTGCCCGAATTCCCCCGCAACGTCCTTGAGGTCATGCGTCAGCCGCTTGAGGATCACACCGTCACCATCGCCCGCGCCTCCATGTCGCTCACTTTTCCGGCGCGTTTTATGCTCGCGGCCGCCATGAACCCGTGCCCCTGCGGCTATTTCAATGACAAATCGCGCGAGTGCATGTGTACTCCGCCCATGATTCAGCGCTACGTATCAAAGATCTCCGGCCCTTTGCTCGACCGCATTGACATCCACATCGAAGTTCCCGCAGTTCAATACAAGGAACTGCGCGGCGGCGCTGCAACCGAAGGCTCGGCTCAAATTCGCGCCCGCGTTATGACCGCCCGCGAACGCCAGCGTCAGCGATTCAAAGCGCACAACGAAAAAATCTACGCCAACGCGCAGAT
>Ga0208849_1000043_pt1 | contig 123624 bp, 104 predicted proteins | sample NGESurdeep072012_10_FD_184470 | JGI IMG/M metagenome (GOLD analysis project Ga0208849, IMG submission 184470) | Arctic peat soil microbial communities from Barrow, Alaska - NGEE Surface sample 53-3 deep-072012 (SPAdes) | ecosystem: Environmental > Terrestrial > Soil > Wetlands > Peat ... | reverse complement strand
GCGAGGGGTCGGCGCGTAGTTTGGCGTACTGGTCGGGGTTCTCGTTCAGCGCCAGAAGGCCGCCGGTGATCGAGTTGCGGGTGGTGTCGTTGCCGCCGACGATCAGCAGCACGAGGTTGCCCAGGTACTCCATCGGCTCCATGTTCCGCGTGGCGTCGGCGTGGGCCATCATCGAGATCAGGTCGTTGCCGGGCTCGCTGTTGACGCGCTCGTTCCACAGGCGGGTGAAATAGGCGGCGCAGTTCATCAGTTCGGCCCTGCCCTCATCCTCGGTCATCACGTCGCTCTTGTCTGTGGTGATGATGTCGGACCACCAGGTCAGCTTGCGGCGATCCTCCCAGGGAAAATCGAACAGGATGGCCAGCATCTGGGTGGTCAGTTCGATCGACACGCTGTCGACCCAGTCGAACGTTTCGCCGATCGGAAGGCCGTCGAGGATATCTCCCGCCCGTTCGCGGATGACGCCCTCGAGATTGGCGAGATTGTGCGGCGAAACGATGGGGCTGACCGCCTTGCGCTGCGCGTCATGCTTGGGCGGGTCCATGGCGATGAACATCGGCAGCAGGAAATCCTGGTCCGGGTTGGCGATGGTGATCGCGCCCTGGGAGGAGAACACCTGATGGTCGATGTCGACGGTCATGATGTCGTTGTATTTGGTCACCGACCAATAGGGACCAAACTCGCTCTCGGCGCAGTAATGCACCGGGTCCTCGGCCCGCAGCCGCTCGAAGAACGGCCACATCGTATTGTCCCGGAACCGCTCGCCGAGACTGACGTCCATCGTCTCGAGCGGCATGGCGTAAGCCTCCGCCCTGGCATCTTTCAGACTTTCGACCGCGCCATCCGCCATGTGGGAACCTTTGAACTTGGGGCGATCAAAACCTACGAGCCGCCGCGACGCCCGGCAAACTGTTTCGCTAGGGAAAGAGCCGGTGCGTGTCGGTGTCAACCAAAGGGATCGTCGTTGGTCACGCCGCCGGCGAGGCCGTCAACGGCGGCCTTGAATTTCGGCCAAGCGGCGCCAGGCGCGTCGGACGCCAAGCGGCCGTAAAGCTGAGCCAGCGTTCCGCCCTGGCCGAGCGAGACCATGGTTGGGGCAACTTTTTCAAGGCTGTAACCCAGGCTCTTCAGCCACGACAGGAATGCCATGCCGCAGCCGGTGCTATCGGGGTTCTGATCGGTGGGATCGACGGCATTGACGAAATCAGGCTTGCCGTCCTGGGCCCACGTCGGAGCCGTGGCGAAGTCTGCCAGCGCATTGTTGCCAACCTGTTCGGCGCATTTGCGCGACAGAGCCTCGCCGGTGCTGACCCCGCAGAGATCGCCGCCCATCGAGCATTCGCTCAGTTCGGCTTCGAACAGGGCCGAGACGCGGGCCGAATTTGCGAAAGACGCGCAGACTTCGATGTCGGCGCCGGTTACGTAGTCGCAACCGTCATGGTCCGCTCCACCGGTCCCATCGGTCTTTCCACCCAGCGCGAAGACGATGACCCTGACGTTTCCATCGGCCGTGCCAAAAATCGCGTCGTTGGCCGAAACCACCCGGTCGGCGTCAGCCATCAGATCGCGGGCGTTTTTCAGCCCCGGCGCCCCCAAGGACGGATCGACAAACACCGTCACCCGACCGTCCGCACTGACCCCAACCTGCTGCGCTTGGCCCTTGTAACTTGGCCACGATGGCGAGGACGACGTCGGCGCGCGGGGCGCACCCTTGCGACGAGCCGTCGCTCTGATCGGGTGATGCATGACCGCGGACCTTGGGCTCTGGCCCCAGGGTGTCAAGCCCGGGCCGCGGGCGCCAGCATCCGGCGCGCCCGCCGCCGCCTTAGGAGGGCTTGCGGGTGAAGGCCGCGCTGATGATCAGGGTCACCTCGTCGCCGACCAGGGGAACGTACTTGGCCACGCCGAAGTCGCTGCGCTTGATCTTGCCTACCGCCTCGAACCCGGCCGTGTAGACCTTGTCCATCGGGTTGGCCCCTGAGCCATTGAACCGCACCTGCAGGGTGACCGGCCGGGTCACGCCGTGCAGGGTCAGATCGCCGGCGATCTCTCCGCGGTTCGGACCGCTGACGGTCAATTTGCGCGATGTAAAGGTAATGGCCGGAAACCGGCCGGCGTCGAACCAGTCCGGGCTTTTCAGCTCGCCGTCGAGGACCTGGTTGGTGGTGCTGACCGAATCGCTGGGAACCCGGACCTCGACGCGGCTCGCGGCGGGATGGCTGGGATCGATCCTGGCCGTGCCGGCGGCATGGCTGAAATCGCCATACCAGGTGGTGAAGCCCAGATGCGACACGCTGAACAGGATACGGGTGTGGCTGGGTTCCACCAGATAGTCGCCGCGCTCGACGTTGGCGAAACGCACATTGACCGGAGGGCCGGCGGGCGGCGCGGCATGGGCGGCGGTAACCAGGGCGATCGAGGCGGCCGCCGCCAGCAGACTTTTCAACAGGCGCATGTCGTGTCTTCCAAATCCCTGTTCGATGCTTTTCAACCCTGGCGGTATCTCCGCCGGCGCGGGGCGTCGAGGGCGCAAGCGCGAAGGAGCGTGCCGATGAACCTGCGAGTGCTCAATGGCGAGACTGTACGCGCCGTGCTCGGCATGGAACGCTGCATCCCGCTTATGCGCGAGGCGATGATGGTGGCGGCGAGCGGCGAGGCGGTTCAGCCCGTGCGCACGGGCGTGGGCGCCCCCGATGGCCGCGGCGGCCTTGGCCTGATGCCCGGCTACATCGCCCGCCCTCATCGGATTGGCGTCAAGGCGGTGACCGTTTTTCCTGGCAATCACGGAACGACGCTGGGCGCGCACCAGGGCATGGTCCTGCTCTGCGACGCGGCGAACGGCCGGCCGATCGCCATTGTCGAGGCGCGCGCCGTGACCGCCATCCGCACGGCGGCGGCGAGCGCGGTGGCGACCGACGTGCTGGCCAGGCGAAACCCCGGCGTTCTGGCTGTCCTGGGATGCGGCGATCAGGCGGCCGCCCATCTCGAGGCCCTGCCGCTGGTCAGAGATTTCGAACGGTTGGTGGTCTGGGGGCGTGACAGCCTCAGGGCCGCCGCCTTCGCCGCTGAGCAGTCCCATCGCCTCGGACGCCGGATTGATGTTGTGGAAAGCGCTCAGGCCGCGGTCACCGCGGCCGATGTCATCTGCACCACCACCGCCGCCACCGAGCCGGTGCTGCTCGGGGCATGGCTGAGCGCAGGGCAGCACCTGAACGTGGTCGGCTCCAGCGTTCCGACAACGGCGGAGGTGGACGGCGAGGCGGTCCGCCGTTCGCGCTACTTCGTCGACTATGAACCGAGCGCCCGGGCGCTGGCCGGGGAGTTCGCCCGCGCGGTGAAAGCGGGCGCTGTTGGCGACGAGCATATGCTGGGCGCCGTCGGCGCGGTGATCGCCGGGACCATCGCGGGGCGGCTGGACGAGGCGGACATCACCCTCTTCAAGTCGCTGGGCATGATCGCCGAAGATCTGATCGCCGCCGACTTCGCCGTCCACGAGGCCGAGCGTCTGGGCGTCGGTTCCGTCGTCGACTGGTAGGTCGCCCTGCCCCTTGTTTGCGGTCAGGTCAGAACGGGCGTGGCCGCTGAGTCTTTGGGAGGCGCGATGCCTCCGAGCCGCCAGGCCGCCGCCACCGCGGCTGCGGCGATCGGCACGGCGACAATGAACACCCACAAGCCGGCCGAGCGGGCCGTCGCGGCGGTCAATCGGTGTGACACTCCGGCCAGATTCGCCGCCGCCGCGGCCACCGCCGCCCCCGCGGCCGACCCTGTCAGGCGCACGGTGGTTATGCCCGCTGCGCCCAGGGCCCGCTCGCCGGTCGACAGCGAGACCAGGATCCGCTGGCTCATGAACGCCCATGACAGGCCAAAGCCCGCGCCCAGCAACACTCCCGCGGCGGCGATGGGGCCCACGTCCCCCCTTGGAAAGACGATCGCGCTGGCGGCGACGCCGGCCAAGGCGAGCACCGAGCCCAGCCGGATCAGCCGGCCGGGCCATCGCCCAACCAGGCCAGACACCGCGAGCCCGGCGACCGTCCACGCGGCCGCCTCGATAGCCGTCACATAGCCGGCCGCCAGCGGCCTCAAACCCGCCAGCGTCTGCAGCAGCGCCGGCCCATAGATCGAATAGCCCATCGAAGCCGCGGTCATCAGGAACTGCGCCGCGTAACCGGCCCCGACCGCGGTCGCCAAATTGCCCGAACCCCTCGGCAGCAGCCGCACCACGGCCCGCTCGTCGTACCAGACCATGGCCAGCAGCAGCCCCGCGCCCACCACCGTCAACGCCCCCGAACCCCCCGGACCCGATGCGACGTCAGCCAGGCCGATCGCCGCCACGCCCAAGGCGATCAGCGCCAGCTGAGACCAGGCCATGGGCGCTTCGCGCGTCACGGCCTCGCCTTTGGGCAACAGGAACGCGGCCGCGCCGGCCATCGCCACACCCTGGGCGGCGAAAGACCAGAAGGCCCAACGCCACAGACCGGCGTCGGCGAACACGCCGCCGACCAGCGGGCCAAGCAGGCTGGCCACGCCCCACACCGAGGTGATCGCGGCGTAGACGCGTGGCAGCGTGCGGTTGGGAAACATCAGGCCGATGGCGACGGAACTGAAGCCGACCACCCAGCCCCCGCCGATCCCCTGCAACACGCGGCCAATCAGGAAGCTGGCGATGTTCGGACCGCCGGCGCTGATCACGCAGCCTATGGCGTAGATCGCCGCCGCGGCCACGGTCGCCAGGCGCAGACCGAACTTCCGCGCCAGCAGGCCAGAGCTCGCCCCCGCCAGCACCGAGCCCAGCAGATAGACCGCCGTCGCCCAGCCGAAATAGGCGTAGCCGCCGAGAGAGCGGCCGACGCTCGGCATCACCGTGGCGGTGACCAGGGAATCGGCGGCATTGAGCCACACGCCAAGACAGATCAGCGCGAAACGGGGTCCTCGGCCCTGCGCCAGCACCTCCGTCCAGCTTGCGCCCCGATCCATATGGCTCGTTCCTCCAACACCACGCTGGACAGATGCGACCTATTTTGCAATCATTGGATTGTCAAATGGCCAACGCAACCGACGCCATCCTTTTGCTGATCAAGACCGCGGGCCCCTGTCACGCCGGGCGCATCGCCGAGCACCTTGGCGTCAGCCGTCAGGCGGCGCGCCAGCAGCTGGAACGGCTATACGCCGAGGGCCTCGTCGAACCGGCGAACATGCGCGCCGGCGTCGGTCGCCCGCGCCGCTCCTGGTCGCTCACCGCCAAGGGGGAGGCCCATTTTCCCGACGCCCACGCCCAGATGACGGTCGAACTGATCGATGCGGTGCGCGAAGAGTTCGGGGCTGCCGGACTGGACCGTCTGGTTTCGCGCCGTGAACAGGCGACAGCGGAGCGTTACCACCGCCTGGTCGACTCGGACCTGGCCCTTGAGGCGCGACTGGAGCAGTTGACCGCGCTTCGCCGGGCCGAGGGCTACATGGCCGACTGGCGGCGCGAAAGCGACGGAAGCTATCTGCTGGTCGAGAACCATTGCCCGATCTGCGCGGCGGCGGCGGCCTGCCAAGGTTTCTGCCGCGCCGAGCTGGCTCTCTTCCAGGCGCTGTTGGCCCCGGCCGAAGTGGCTCGCACCGATCACATCCTGCAGGGAGCGCGTCGATGCGCCTATCGGATCATCCCAGGGGGCCGCGCGTGAACGCGACCGAGCCCGAATGGGTCGACGCCGCCGCGCTCGCCGACGTTCAGGCCAAAGTTAAGCTCGTCGTCCGTCGCCAGGGGCGCCAGATTCTGCTCATCGATACCGCAGGCGGCGTGCGCGCCTGCGCCAACCGTTGTCCGCACCAGGGTTTTCCGCTCAGCGAGGGAGTGCTTACCGAAGGCTGCGTACTGACCTGCAACTGGCATAACTGGAAATTCAATCTCGACGATGGGCGTACGCTGGTCGGCGGCGATCGCCTGAGGACCTTCCCGGTGCGCGTGGAAGGTGATCGGGTGCTGGTCGACCTGGCGCCGGAAGATCCCGCCGCGCGACGCGCTCGCATTCTCGCCGGCCTCGAACGCGCCCTCGACGAAACCGATCAGGAGCGGCTGGTGCGAGAGAGCGCTCGCCTCGCCGACCTGAATGGCGACGCGGTCGCCGCGGTGGGGGCCGCCATTGCCTGGGCGGCCCCGCGATTCGAGTTCGGGACCACCCACGCCTTCGCCGGCGCCCCCGACTGGCTGGCGCTGCACGACGCCAACAGCACGGGATCCGACGAGAAGCTGGCGGCGATCGGCGAGATCCTTGGCCACATCGCCGACGACGCGCGCGGCGCGGGCCCGTTCCCCTTCCCGCCCGGCGAAGCGCCCTGGGATGAAGTCAAGTTCCTGGCCGCTATCGAAGCCGAGGACGAACCGCGCGCGGCGGCGCTGATCCGCGGCGCGCTGCGAGCCGGCCTAACGGCCCGTGACTTGGCGCCCAGCCTGTTTACCGCGGCGCTGGCGCACTACCAGGATTTTGGGCACTCGCTGATCTACGCCGTCAAGACCGTCGCCCTGATCGAGCGCATCGGCCCGCAAACAGCCGAGCTGCTGCTGCTGGCCCTGGCGCGCAGCCTGATTTTCGCCCGTCGCGAGGACCTGCTGCCGGAATTTCGCGACTACGGCGAAAGGCTCGCCGGATGGGCTCGCGCGGGACCAACCCCGCCGCCATTGCAAGCCGTCGCCTTGCGCGGGGGCTCGCCCAGAACGGCGATGACCACGGTCGCCGCGTGGAACGGCCGCCATCCGCGGCAAGAGATCTTTGCGGTCCTTGTCGAGGCGGCCGCCTGGGCTCTGTTGCACGTCGACTCCGCGGCGCTGACGCGAACCGACGGCAAGATCGCCGACAACGTCGGCTGGCTCGACTTCACCCATGCCTTGACGTTCGCCGAGGCCGGACGCGAGGCGACGGCGATCAGCCCGACCCTGTGGCCGCCGGTGCTGTTGCAGCTGGCCTGTTTCATCGGCCGAAACAGCGCCTGGCTCGATCCCGACATCGACGTCGGCGCCTTCGCGGTCGGCGACCCCCGCGGTTTCGTCGCCCAGGCCAAAGCGGGCCTGTTCGATCACGGGCGCGATGGCTTCATCGTCTCGGTCCATCTGCTCAAGACCCTGATGGCGGCGGAGGCGCTCGCCGGCGCCCTGCCCGACAGCGCCGCCGCGCTCTACGCAGCGATCAATCGCCTCATCAACGCCCCGATGAAGCGGCGCCATGTTTTGCGCACCGCCCGCCAGATGCGAGCCTTCGTCGCCGAGGAATAAGCCTCATGGCGTCGAATCGCTGGTAAGACGACCCATGGCCAAGGCCGCCCGAGAAGCTTCGCTGTTCGACGACGCCCTGGCGCCGGCGCACCTCGCATCGGCCTACTCGGCCAAGGATATCGAGGTTCTCGAGGGCCTTGAGCCGGTGCGCAAACGGCCGGGCATGTACATCGGCGGCGTCGATGAGCGCGCGCTCCACCACCTGTTCGCCGAGGTCCTCGACAACGCCATGGATGAGGCCGTGGGCGGCCACGCCAAGGTCATCGAGGTCAGTCTGGCCGCCGACGGGGCTTTGACGGTGAAAGACGACGGGCGCGGCATGCCGGTCGACCCCCACCCCAAGTTTCCCGGCAAGTCGGCGCTGGAAGTGATCATGACCGTCCTGCATTCGGGTGGGAAGTTCTCGGGCAAGGCCTATGAGACCTCGGGCGGCCTGCACGGCGTCGGCGTCTCGGTGGTCAACGCGCTTTCGGAAAGAGTCGAGATCGTCGTCTGGAAGGACGGTTTCGAGTGGCGCCAGACATTCTCTCGCGGTCGACCGACCTCAAAGCTAGAGCAGATCGCGCCCAGCAAGAGGCACGGCGCCGCGGTGACCTTCACGCCAGATCCGGTGATCTTCGGTGACGATGTCGCCCTGCGCCCGGCGCGGCTCTACCGGATGGCGCGCGCCAAGGCCTATCTCTTTCGCGGCGTTGAGATTCGCTGGCGGTGCGCGCCCGAGCGCCTGGACGCCTCCACGCCGGCGGAGGCAGTCTTCTGCTTCCCCGGTGGCCTGGCCGATTTCCTGGCCGAGAACATTGCCGGGATCGAGACCGTCACCGCGGCGCCGTTCGCCGGCCGGGTCGAGCGCACCGGGGAAGCCGGCGCGGTCGAGTGGGCCGTGGCCTGGACGCCGGCGGGCTTTGGCGACGCGGACGGCTTCCTGCACTCCTATTGCAATACGGTGCCGACGCCCGAGGGCGGCACCCATGAGGCTGGCCTGCGCGCGGTCCTCACCCGCGGCCTGAAGGGCTATGCCGAACTGACCAATGAGAAGCGCGGGGCCACGATCACCGCCGACGACGTGCTCGCCCAGGCAGGGGCGCTGATCAGCGTCTTTGTCCGCCACCCCGAGTTCCAGGGCCAGACCAAGGAGAGGCTTTCTTCCGCCGATGCCCAGCGCCTGGTCGAGACCGCGCTGCGCGACCCGTTCGATCACTGGCTGACCGCTCAGCCCAAGGCCGCCAGCGCCCTCTTGGCCTTCGTCATCGACCGGGCCGACGAGCGGCTCAAGCGGCGCAAGGACAAGGAAGTCGCCCGCGCGTCGGCGACGCGAAAGCTTCGCCTGCCGGGCAAGCTGGCGGACTGTTCGGGGCAGGCGGCGGATGGGACCGAACTGTTCATCGTCGAGGGCGACAGCGCCGGCGGATCGGCCAAGCAGGCGCGCGACCGGCGCACCCAGGCGATCCTGCCCCTGCGCGGCAAGATTCTCAACGTCGCATCGGCCAGCGTCGACAAGACCGGCGGCAACCGCGAGCTGGCCGATCTGATGCTGGCTCTGGGCGTCTCCGGCGGGGCCCGGTTTTCCGAGGAAGACCTGCGCTACGAGCGGATCATCATCATGACCGACGCCGATGTCGACGGCGCCCACATCGCCTCGCTCCTGATCACCTTCTTCTATCGGACCATGCCCGGCCTGATCCGCGCCGGCCGGCTCTTCCTGGCCCTGCCGCCGCTCTATCGCCTGAGCGGCGGCGGCAAGCAGGAGTATGCCCGCGACGACGCCCACAAGGACGAGCTGCTGGCCACCGTGTTCAAGGGCAGGAAGCCCGAGGTTGGGCGCTTCAAGGGCCTTGGCGAGATGATGCCGGCGCAGCTGAAGGAAACCACCATGGACCCGAAAACCCGCACCCTGGCGCGCATCACCCTGCCGCGCGCCGAGGCCGTGGTCGAAGCCCTGGTCGAAACCCTGATGGGCCGCAAACCCGAACTGCGCTTCCGCTACATCCAGGAAAACGCCGAGTTCGCGTCAGCGGACCTGGATGTTTGAGAGGTATCGGAACCGCGGCCGACTCCCCGTCGGAAAAGGCCTTTGAAGGCAGCCTAGGCGGGACTATTCTTATGGAGCGGTCATCGATCGGAAAGAGGTAGGGCGTGCCTGACACCACGACGCTTTCGGCGAAATTTCAGATCTCGATTCCCAAGGCCGTGCGGATTGCGCGCCGGTGGCGAGCCGGACAGAAATTCGCGTTCATTCCGAAGGGAGCGGGCCTGTTGCTGGTTCCCGTGCCCGGTCGCGACGAACTGGCCGGCATCGCCAGAGGCGCCAAAGTGGGGCCTTATCGCGATCGCGACGACCGGGCTTGATGCGCCTGGTCGATACCTCGGCCTGGATCGAGTGGCTGATCGACTCACCGACGGGACAATCCCTCGCCGCCTCCATCCCAGTGCAAGAAGACTGGCTCGTGCCCACCATCGTCCAGCTCGAACTGGCGAAATGGCTTTACCGTGAGGCCGGAGACGAGGCCGCCGACCCCGTTCTGGCCTTCACCCAGACCTGCCACGTGGTCCCCCTGGACACGAGGATCGCCCTCGCCGCCGCGGAGCTTTGTCGCGACCGCAAGCTCGCGACCGCCGACGCCATTGTCTATGCCACGGCCCTTGATCATGGCGCCGAACTGCTGACGTGCGACGCTCACTTTGACGGACTGGCCGGCGTCACCCTGGTTCGCAAAGTTCCCGCCTGAGCGGAAACCCCCGGCGGACAATAGTCTAGTTGACCTCAGCCCGAGAACGAGGCCTTTCGAGGTCGAATGAAGATCATCGACAATGTCTCGGATCTGTTTGGCGACGATCTGAAGGCGCAGCTGGCTGAGGGCAGCGATGTCTTTGTAAGCGCCGCGAGCTTCTCGATCCACGCCTTCGCCGCCTTGGAGAGGCCCCTGCGCGAGGCGCGGTCCTTCGAGTTCATCTTCTCTGGCCCGTCTTTCGCCACCGACCATGGCCGCGAGCGCCCGTCGCATCGCGAGTTCATCATCCCGCCGATCATGAATCGCCGCGATCTCGCCGGCTCGCCCTTCGAAATACGCCTGCGCAATCGGATGACCTCGCGAGCCCTCGCCAAGGATTGCGCTGACTGGATCAGGAAGGGGGCTACCTTCAAAGCCAATCCCGGCGCGCCCATTCCGCCGTTCCTGTGCGTGACCGGCGCCGCGGACTAGGGCGCGGTCTATACAGGCCTGAGCGGGCTGACCACCGCCGACCTCGGCTATCAGCCGGGACATCTGACGATGATCACCAAGTTCGCCGAGGCGGGCGCCGACGATCGCTACCGAGAGCTGTTTGCCGGGCTCTGGAATGAGCGCGATCGCCTTGCCGATGTCACCGAGGACCTGTGCCGCCAGCTCGAGCAGGTTTACGCCGAGAATTCTCCGGCGCGCATTTACCACCTGATGCTTTCGGTGATCTTTCGGTCCTTCCTCGAAGACATCAACGAAGATGTGTTGCCTAACGAGCGGACCGGCTTTCGCGACACGAAGGTCTGGAACACGTTATACAGGTTTCAACAGGACGCAGTGCTTGGCCTGATCAACAAGTTGGAGACCTACAACGGCTGCATCCTGGCCGACAGCGTCGGCCTCGGCAAGACGTTCACGGCGCTTGCCATGATCAAATACTATGAGCTACGCAACCGGACGGTGCTGGTCCTTTGCCCCAAGAGACTCACCGATAATTGGCTGACCTACAACAAGAACCTCACCACCAACATCCTGGCGGAAGATCGCTTTCGCTACGACGTGCTCGCCCATACCGACCTTCTGCGCACCAGCGGCTCGTCGATGGGCATGCCGCTCGACCAGGTGAACTGGGGCGCTTACGACCTTGTGGTCATCGACGAGTCTCACAGCTTCCGCAACGATGAGGCGACCCAGGAGCAGGGCGATGAGGACACCCGGTATCGAGCTCTCCTCAATCGCGTGATCCGGGCCGGCGTCCGCACCAAGGTGCTGATGCTGTCCGCAACCCCGGTCAACAACCGCTTCTCCGATCTGCGCAATCAGCTCGCCCTGGCTTATGAAGGCGACAGCCGCAGTCTCTCCGAGAAGCTCTCCACCGGCCAAAGTGTCGAGGAGATCTTCCGCCAGGCCCAGCGCGCCTTCAACGAATGGCAGGAACTAGCTGTCGACGAGCGCACGCCAGCGGCCATCCTGGAGCGGCTGGACTTCGCCTTCTTCGATCTGCTGGACAGCGTGACCATCGCCCGCTCGCGGCGCCACATCACCACCCACTACGACATGGAGGAAATCGGCCGCTTTCCGCAGCGGCTGAAACCTCTTTCCTACCGCTGCGCATTGACCGCGCGCGACGACGTCCCGGGCTTCAACGCCATCTATGACGAGCTAACCAAGCTGACGCTGGCGGTGTATGCGCCGCTCACCTACGTCCACCCGAGCCGCGCCGCCGTCTATGGGGAGAAATACGACACTGAGACCGCCACGAATACTCTGCGCCAGCAAGACCGGGAGACCTCGATCAAGGCGCTGATGCGGGTGAACCTCTTGAAGCGGTTGGAGAGCTCGGTCGAAGCCTTCCGCCTCACTCTGGGGCGGCTGTTGGCGACGCACCAGCAGACTCTGGACGCCATCGCACGGTTCGAACGCGGCGAAAGGGATGGCGGAACCTTGGAGTCGGCGCCCGACATCGACACTGACGAAGAGATCGAGGAGGCGGGGCTCGAACGGGGCCAGGTCCGGGTCGCCTTCGCGGATATGGATCTGGTCAGCTACAAACGCGACATCGCCGCCGACGCGGCCCTTGTCGAAGCCTTGCTTGACGTGATGCGGCGGGTGACGCCGGGCGACGACGAGAAACTGCAGCACCTCATCCGCTTCGTCGAAAACAAACCGCGGGCGCCCATCAACGAGGGCAACGGCAAGCTCCTGATCTTCACCGCGTTCGCCGACACTGCGGAGTATCTCTATCGCGAGCTCACCCCGGTTCTCCAGCGCGGCGATGGGCGGCAGATCGCTCTGGTCACTGGCGGCGGCGGACCAAAGACGACCCTGGGCCACGGCTACGACTTCAACGCCATCCTCACCCTGTTTTCACCCCTCTCCAAGCGCAAGGCGATGATTGCCCGCTTCAACGTCGAGCCGCGCGACATTGACATCCTGATCGCCACCGACTGCATCTCCGAAGGCCAGAACCTCCAGGACTGCGATATGGTGGTGAACTACGACATCCACTGGAACCCGGTGCGGATCATCCAGCGCTTCGGTCGGGTGGACCGGATCGGCAGCCAGAACGATCGCATCCAGCTGGTGAGCTACTGGCCGGACATCGATCTGGACGACTACATCAATCTCAAGGACCGGGTCGAAGGGCGAATGGTCATCGCCGACCTTTCCGCCACCGGCGACGACAACCCGCTGACCGCCCGCGAGAACGACATGCAATACCGCCGCGAACAGCTCCGCCGGCTTCAGGAGGAAGTGGTCGACCTCGACGATGTGCGCCAGGGGGTCAGCATTACCGACCTCGGCCTCAACGATTTTCGCATGGATCTCGTCAGTTGGGTGCGCGAGCATGGCAGCCTCGACGATGCTCCGCTCGGCATGCACGCGATCGTGCCGGCCAGCGACAAGCTCCCGCCCGGCGTGATCTTCTGCCTGCGCAATCTCGATGCGACGCCGGAACTCGCCCAGCACAACCGGCTGCACCCCAACTACCTCGTCTATGTGCGCGAGGATGGGCGGGCGGTGGTGCGCCACACCGATCCCAAAGGCGCGCTCGATCTGCTTCGCGGAGCGGCCAAGAGCCGGACGCAGCCGGACCCGGCGCTCTACACCCCCTTCAACCGGGAGACCGAGGATGGCCGCCACATGGAGCGGTATTCCGATCTGCTCAACGATGCGGTGCGCTCGATGGTCGAGGAAAAACAGGGGCGCGACATCGACAGCCTGTTCGCCAGCGGGCCGACGACAGCCTTGATCGGCGAGGTGGCCGGCCTCGACGATTTCGAACTGATCGCCTTCATGGTCGTGCGCGAGAGCCGCAAGTGAACGCGCTTTTCGAGTGGCCAAAAACCGCGCGCGTCGGCAGCCGCATTCCGCGCGAGGCGCTGTTCCGCCGGGCCGGTGGCGGCAAGATGGTCCGCGCGCTTTATGAGGCAGAGGTCGACCGTATCGTCTGGGCGTTCAAGCTCTTCGCGCGCAGCGTCAACCTGCCGCCAGGCGGCGACGTGGCCGAGATCCAGGTCATCCACGTCCACCTGCGTGGGCAGAAGCTCGACGACCGCGTGCTCGCCCACCTCGACAAGGCGCTCCTCCAGCACACCTGGTTCGAGCTGATCCGCGCCAGCCCCGACGGGCCGGAGGTGCAGGTCGCCGCCGCTTATAAGCGCCGCAGCGAGGCCGATGGCGGCAGGCTCGTCACCCTGGAGCACTGGCGCGGCGACTGGACGCCGGCCGATGCGCCGCGCGCCAAACTCCCGCCCGCCGTCACCCTCAAGGGGCTCTATGGCGGCCTGCTGCAGACTTTGTGGGGACGCGCTCCGCGATCCGGTGAAACCCTGCGCGAACAGGCGGAGCGCTTGTCGCTCGCCGCCGCTCAGGCCAAGGCTGTGGCGCGGTTGAAGGCGCAAGTCCGGCGCGAGGCGGACTTCGCCGCCCAGGTCGAACGCAATCGCCAACTGCGCGCCGCCGAGGCCGCCCTCAGGGCGTTGTCCGACACGCGTCGCGCGTGAATGCAACCTTGGCGGACGCCAGATCGGGGCTGGATTTTCGGGTGCTTATGGGTGAATCAGTGGGTGCATGATCAACACGACTTCGATCGTCATCACCCCTGAGATTCTGGCCCTCATCGCCGAAATCGATGAATTCAAGGGCGCCTGGCGTGCGCTCGGCGTCTTGGCGCCAGAACGGTTGTCGGCCCTGCGGCGCGTCGCCACGATCGAGAGCATCGGCTCATCGACCCGCATTGAAGGCAGCCGGCTCACCGATCGAGAGGTGGAGCGCCTGCTTGAAAATCTCGAAATCAAGACCTTCGCCAGCCGCGACGAACAGGAGGTGGCCGGCTATGCCGAGGTGATGGAGCTGGTGTTCACGTCTTGGCAGGATCTCGCCGTCACCGAAAACCACCTTCGCCAGCTGCACCGTGACCTGCTCGTCTACAGCGAAAAGGACGCCTGGCATCGGGGCGCCTACAAGACCACGCCCAACAGTGTCGCCGCCTTCGACGAGGCGGGCAGACAGATCGGAATGGTGTTTGAAACCGCTTCGCCTTTGGCCACGCCCCGCCACATGGAGGCGCTGGTTGCCTGGCTGCACGAGGCGCGGACGCAGCGGGCGCTGCATCCGCTGCTGATCGTGGCCGTGTTCGTGGTCGTCTTCCTGGAGATCCATCCCTTCCAGGACGGCAACGGGCGGCTGAGCCGGGTGCTGACGACGCTCCTCTTGTTACAGGGCGGCTATGGCTATGCGCCGTACAGCTCGCTGGAAAGCGTCATCGAGCGAAGCAAGGAGGCCTACTATCTGGCGCTTCGCCAAACCCAGGCCACGCTCGGCGCCGACAGGCCGGACTGGCAGCCATGGTTGAGGTTCTTCCTGCGCGCCCTGCGACAGCAGATGCGTCGGCTCTCGGAAAAGGTCGAAAGCGAAAGACGGCTTCTCGCGGCCATTCCCGATCTCTCCCTGCGCATCGTCGATCACGCCCGCGCCCACGGCCGGGTGACCATGGGCGTCGCGGTCGCCCTGACCGGCGCCAGCCGCAACACCGTTAAGGAGCACCTGCGCAGGCTGGTCGAGCGCCGCCATCTCGCCCAGCACGGGGCCGGCCGCGGAACCTGGTACAGCCTGCCCTGATCGGCGAGGGGACGCTTGCCTCAGGGCGCGGCCGGAGCCAGAACCGCGCGAGGCCTTGGGAGACGACGGACATCGCATGACCATCGAAAAGCTGTACGCCGCGACCCCCGACCTGACCCGGCAGAACATCGCCCGCCTCGCCGAGCTCTTCCCCGAGTGCGTCACCGAGGGGCCGGCAGGCACGGCGTCCGACGCCGGCGGGCCGGTGATCGATTTCGACCTGTTGCACCAGGCCTTGTCGGACCACATTGTCGAAGGTCCGCAAGAACGCTACCGCCTCGACTGGCCGGGCAAGCGCCAGGCCTTGCTCGCTGCCAACACGCCGATCGACAAGACGTTGCGCCCGATGCGGGAGGAAAGCGTCGACTTCGACACCACGCGCAATCTGTTCATCGAGGGGGACAATCTCGACGCGCTAAAGCTCTTGCAGGAGACCTATCTCGGCAAGGTCAAGATGATCTACATCGACCCACCGTACCACGGGCAAGGACTTCATCTACAAGGACAACTTCGCCCAGAGCCGCGAAGACTACGAAGCCGACAGCGGCCAGCGGGACGCGATGGTGCTTGCCGCCCGCGAGACCGGGACAATCGCCGGATCGTCGCGTCATCGCCTCTTCGGGGCGAGGGAGATTCGCGTTGCCTCTGGAAATCGTGCGGACTTGTGCTACATTGTAGCCCAGAGGTGATCCATGTCAGAAAACGCCGTTGTCCGCGCCCGCATCGACGGGCGCATAAAAGACGAAGCTTCCGTTGTGTTGAGCGCCATGGGCCTCACGGTGTCCGATGCCTTCCGGTTGATGATGATGCGGATCGCGGCCGAGAAGGCATTGCCTTTCGAGCCGCTGGTTCCTAATCCCGAGACCGTTGAGGCGATGTTGGCGGCGAGGCGCGGCGAAATGGTGACCGTGGGCGCGCCCGAGCGGCTTCTCGCGAGCCTGAATGCGGGAGACTAAATACTCGCATCGATTCAAGCGCGACTATCGACGCGAGAAATCGGGGCGCCATGCTCGCTCACTGGACGCGGCGCTGATGGAAGTGGTCAACCAACTTGCGGTAGACATTCCGCTTCCCAGGCCAAATTTCGATCATCCCCTCGCCGGGGATTGGGCGGGCCATCGTGATTGCCACATTTGACCCGATCTGATTCTCATCTATCGCAAGCCGGACGAGGAGACTTTGGAGCTCGTACGACTGGGATCGCATAGCGAATTGGGATTATGAATTGCAGATCGCCAGAGGTCGCGACGCCAAGGGTTCGACGGTCTCCCCTGTGATCCGACAGCGCCGCACGCGTATCGTCGCCACCCTGGGGCCGGCCAGCCGCGGGCCGGCGATGGTGCGCGACCTGGCGCGGCTGGGCGTCGATGTCTTCCGGCTCAACTTCAGCCACGGCGTTCACGCCGACCATGCCGCCGCGCTGAAGGCGGTGCGCGCGGCGGAGGGCGCGGTCGGCCGGCCGTTGGCGGTGATGGCCGATCTGCAGGGTCCGAAATTCCGCATCGGTCGCTTCGCGCGGGGGCATATCGACATCGCGCCTGGCCAGATGCTGCGCCTGGATCTGGATCCCGAGCCTGGCGACCGGCGGCGTGTCTGCCTGCCCCATCCCGAGGTGCTCAAGGTGCTGAAGGCCGGGTTGGACGTGGTGCTCGATGACGGCAAGGTGCGCCTGCGCATTCGCTCGGCGTCTGGCGATACCGCCCAGGCCGAGGTGATCAGCGGCGAGAGCTTGAGCGACCACAAGGGCCTGGCGCTGCCCGGCGCCCGGATTCCAGTCCCCGCCTTGACCGCAAAGGACAATGTCGATCTGGATTTCGCCCTGCGCATCGGCGTCGACTGGATCGCGCTTTCCTTCGTGCAGCATGCCGCCGACATGGCCGCGCTGCGCCAACTGGTCGCTGGCCGCGCGTGGATTCTGGCCAAGATCGAAAAGCCGGCGGCGATGGACGATCTCGAAGCGATCCTCGATGTCAGTGACGGACTGATGGTCGCGCGCGGCGACCTGGGTGTCGAACTCGCGCCCCAGGACGTCCCGGTGGCCCAGAAGCTGATCATCCGCGCCGCCCGGCGCCGCGGCGCGCCGGTGATCGTCGCCACCCAGATGCTGGAGTCGATGACCACCAGCCCGACGCCGACCCGGGCCGAAGCCTCGGACGTCGCCAACGGCGTCTATGAAGGCGCCGATGCGCTGATGCTGTCGGCGGAATCGGCCGCCGGGGCTTGGCCCCGCGAGGCCGTCTCGATGATGGACGCGATCATCCGCCGCGTCGAAGCCGACCCGATCTGGCCGAGCCTCATGCGCGCCGAGCATGGCTCGGACGCCGACGAGGATGTCGACGCGCTGATCGCCGCGGCCACGCGCGCGGCCGAGGCCCGGTCGACGGCTTGCCTGGCCGCCTACACGACGAGCGGGGTCACGGCCCGAAGGCTGGCGCGCGAGCGGCCCCGCCATCCGATCCTGGCCATAACCCCCGATCTGGCGGTCGCCCGGCGGCTGTGCATGGTCTGGGGACTCGAGCCGCGGGTCGCCGACCAGCCGCGCGGAATCACCGCCATGACCGAGGAGGCCGCCCACATGGCCGCGGACCTGGGGCTCGCGGCGACCGGAGCGCGGGTGCTGATCATCGCCGGGCCGCCGATGGGGGCGCCGGGGGCCGCGAACCTGCTGCGGATCGCTCATGCGCCGCGCGCGCGGGCGGGACTAGCCGTTTCCTGAGGCTCTGCTAGGAATGGGTTGGAGGGGAGACCGGCGCGAGGGGCGGCGGACTCCGAGGGAGGGACCAAGGGCGCCGCGCCGGCGTCCCTGACGCATGAACGAGCCGGCCGACTTTCATATCGACGAGCATGACGGCAAGCGTGCGGTGCTCACCGGCGACTGGACCGCCGTCGACATGGGCGCCGCGAATTTCCGTCTCGGCGAAGCGCTGAAAGGCACCGACAAGGTCGCCGTCGACATGACCGGGGTGCGCCGCTGCGATACCTCCGGCGCCTTCGAGGTACTGCGCGCCATCGCCGGCAGCGCGTCGGCCGGCAAGCTGATCGCCCCGTCGGCGGTGAACCGGCTGTTCGAGCTGGTTCATAACGCCACCAAGGCCGAACCGACGGTGCATCCGCGGCGGCGATCGTTCTACGACCTGTTCGACCGCCTGGGCCACGGCGTCGTCGACCTCGGCGTCAATGTCTTCGACACCCTGGTATTCAACGGCCATCTGCTGTTCGCCGTAGGCCGGGCCTTCCGCAACCCAAGACGGGTGCGCTGGGCGGCGGTGATATCCCTTGCCGAGCGCGCTGGCCTGGACGCCATCCCCATCGTCGCCACAACCACCTTCTTCATCGGCGCGGTCGTCGGGCTGCTTGGAGCCAACATGCTGCGCCAGTTCGGGGCCCAGGTGTTCGCCGTCGAACTGATCGGCATCGCCGTGCTGCGCGAGTTCAATATCCTGATTACCGCCCTGCTGCTGGCCGGCCGTTCGGCCTCCGCCTTCGCCGCCGAGATCGGGGCGATGAAGATGAACCAAGAGATCGACGCCATGGCGGTGCTGGGGGTCGATCCCTTCGACGCCCTGGTGTTTCCAAGGTTCCTGGCCCTGCTGATGACCATCCCCCTGCTGGTCTTTGTCGCCACCCTGGCCGGGCTGGCGGGCGGCATGGTGGTCGCCTGGACGGTGCTCGGTCTCGAGCCGGCGGCGTTCTTCCAGCGCCTGCTCGACAATGTCGGCGCCGCGAACTTCTGGGTTGGCATGTCCAAGGCGCCGGTGATGGCGGTGGTCATCGCCGGTATCGGTTGCCGCCAGGGCCTCGAGGTCGGCGGCGACGTTGAATCGCTGGGCCGGCGGGTCACCGCGGCGGTGGTCCATGCGATCTTCGCCGCCATCCTGATCGATGCGGTCTTCGCGTTGATCTACATGCAGCTCAACGTATGAGCACCGAGCAGGAAGCCGAACTGGACATGAAAGCGCCGCCGATCGAGGTGCGCGGCCTGACCTCCTATTTCGGCGACCACGTCATCCACAAGGACCTCGACCTGACCGTCTCGCGCGGCGATGTGGTCGGGGTGGTCGGCGGGTCGGGGGCCGGAAAGTCGGTGCTGCTCAACACCATCATCGGCCTCAAGGCGCCCGAGGGCGGCTCGGTGAAAATCTTCGGCCAGGACATCCGCTACGCCAAACGCCGCCAGTGGACGGCTATCGAGAGGCGGTGGGGCGTGCTCTTTCAGCAAGGAGCGCTGTGGTCGAACCTGACGGTCAAGGAAAATGTCGCGGCGCCGATGTACGAGCACACCGACATGCCCAAGAGCGAGGTCAGCGAACTGGCCGACCTGAAGATCGCGCTGGCCGGACTGCCGGGCGGCGCCGGAGCGCTGAAACCCTCGGAGCTGTCGGGCGGGATGATCAAGCGCGCCGGCCTGGCTCGCGCGCTGGCCCTGGATCCCGAGCTCTTATTTCTCGACGAGCCGACCTCCGGTCTCGACCCGATCAGCGCGGCGGCCTTCGACGAGCTGATCGCCGACCTGTCCGACAGCCTCGGCCTGACGGTGTTCATGATTACCCACGATCTCGACAGCCTCTACACCATCACCGACAAGGTCGCGGTGCTGGCCGACAAGAAGGTCGTGGCCATGGGACCGGTACATGAACTGGAAAAGTCCGATCATCCGTGGATAAAGAGCTACTTTCTAGGCGCCAGGGGCCGGGCGTCGGCTGAAGCGCGGGCGGCCGCGCACGCACGGGGGGCGAACTAAATGGAGCGAAACGCCAACTACGCCCTCGTGGGCCTGGCCTCGTCGATCCTGTTTATCGGGCTTCTGGTGTTCATTGTCTGGCTGACCGGCTCGGGGCTCAATCACAATTACGACCTCTACGACATCGTCTTCCAGGGGCCGGTGCGTGGCCTCTCGAAGGGGGGCGAAGTCCACTTCAACGGCATCAAGGTCGGCGACGTCACCGATATCCGGCTGGACAAGAAAGACCCCCGCCTTGTGATTGCCCGGGCCAGGGTGACTGGCGATGTACCGATCCGGCAGGATTCCTATGCCACCCTCGAGCCGCAGGGAATCACCGGCGTCAACTACGTGCAGATCACCGCCGGCACCGCGTCCAAGCCCCTGCTCAAGAACACGGTGCCCGAAGGCCAGGTGCCGCTGCTGCGCAGCGAGCGCGACGCGCTCTCCGATCTGCTGGCCGGCGGCGGGTTTGTCCTGCAAAAGACCGTCGATGCGCTCAACCGCGTCAATCGCATTCTCTCCGACGAGAATATCAAGACCATCTCGGCGACCTTCAGCGACGTTCAGGCGGTGACCGCCGAACTTCGCGAGCGCAAATCGATCATCGCCGACGCCCAGAAGACCATGCAGAGCGCCGATCAAGCGGCGCAGTCGATCCGGCAGCTGGCTGATTCCAGCAAGGGCCTGGTCAACGGCGACGCCAAGCGCGCGGTCAGCAAGCTGGCCGACGCGGCGACCGAACTCGAGGGCGCGACCAAGCAGGTCCATTCGATGGTCGCCAAGCTCGAAGGTCCGACCAGCGACTTCGCCACCAACGGCCTGCCCCAGCTGACCACCACCCTGGGCAGCCTGCAAAGGGCCACCGAGAATCTCGATCAGCTGCTGGCCGAGGTGCGCAACAACCCCCGCGGTCTGATCGGGAAACCGGCGGCCAGGCAAGTCGAGGTTAAACCATGATCCCGATCGCTAGCTTTGGTCGCGGCCTCTTCGTCGTCATTCTGGCCGGCCTGACGAGCGCATGCATCTCGCTGTTTCCCAAGGAAACCCCGGCCCAGCTCTATCGCTTCGGCGCCGCGCCGCCGGCTGCCGCGCCGGCCCCGGCCGGCCCCCGTTTCGCCGTCCTTGATCCAAGCGTCGCGTTCGACCGGGAAGCGGCGGGCGATGCCATTCTTACGGTGACCGGCGACCAGGCGGCGTACATCAAGGGCGCGCGCTGGGTGTCTTCGGCGTCGACCCTGTTCGAATCGGCGCTCGAGAACGCCTTTTTCGCCGACGGCGGTCCGGCCCGACTGATGGCCAGGGGCGAAGTCGGCCATGCCGACTATGCCTTGCACCTGGACGTCCGCGAGTTCGACGCGCGCTATGACCATGGCTCGGACGCCGCGCCGGAGATTGTAGTTCGCGTGCATGCCGGTCTCACTCGCCTCGAAGGGCGCAGCCTGGCCGGCGAGCGCATCTTCGAGGCCCGCATCGCCGCGAGCGACAATCGCGCCGGCGCCATCGCCCAGGCCTTCGACCAGGCCGTCGGCAAGGTGTTGGGCGAGCTAGTCGCCTGGGTCGACGCCGGGGGCGCGGGCTGAAGGCTTCGCCGCGCCCGCCTTGATCACCCGTTTGGCGTGTTTTCGGATAAGGCGCGAGAGCGCGCGTTCCTGAACCGCCGCGGCCGCGTCTTCCCAGGAAAACCAGGCCACGGTGCGCTGGCCTTTTTCACGCCAGACCTCCTTCTGGCCCGTGACTTTGAGGGCGAAGACCCTGACTTTGCAAGCGCGGCCCTCGCCGCTCTTCAGGAACTTCATATAGACGTAGGCCCCCAGCGGTCGCTTGCCGATCTCGCCCTGCAGCCCGGCTTCTTGCAGGGCCTCCTTCGCGGCCGTGACCGACGCCGACTTGCCCTTTATCGGCCAGCCTTTCGGGATCACCCAGCGCCCGGTCTCGCGCGAGGTTATCAACAGGATCTCGAGACCGTCGCCGGTGCGATAGGGCAATGCGCCATACTGCGGACGGGGCTTGGCGACAGGGCGCGCCTTTGGTGATGGCGCCTTCAAAGGATCAGCCACCGCAAGGCGTGGAAACACAGGGCCGCGGTCAAGGCCGCCATCGGCATGGTCAGAAACCAGGCGACGACAATATCCTTGGCGATGTTCCAGCGCACCGCCGAGGCGCGCCGCGCGGCGCCGACACCGACAATGGCCCCGGTGATGGTGTGGGTCGTCGACACCGGGACGCCGATCCAGGTGGCCAGAAAGATCGTCGCCGCGCCGCCGGTTTCGGCGCAGAACCCCTGCATGGGCGTAAGTCGGGTGATCTTCGAACCCATGGTTTTGACGATCCGCCACCCGCCGGCGAGGGTGCCGAGAGCCATGGCCGCCTGGCAGGCCAGCACCACCCACAGCGGCACATGGAAAGCCCCGTGCAGCCGACCGTGCGCATAAAGCAGCACGGCGATGACGCCCATGGTCTTCTGGGCATCGTTGCCACCGTGGCTGAGTGAGTAGAGTGAGGCCGACACGAACTGCATCCGCCGAAAAACCCCATCCACCGCGCCGGGCGTCGCCCTGACAAACAGCCACGAGACGGCGATCACCAGCAATACCGCGAGAATGAACCCGAGCGCCGGCGATACAATTATGCCCAGCGTGGTCGCGGTCAGCCCCTTGACCACGATTGCGTGAAGCCCCGCCTTGGCGACGCCGGCTCCGACCAGCCCCCCGATCAGCGCGTGGGAGCTGCTGGATGGCAAGCCCAGCATCCAGGTGAGCACGTTCCACACGATCGCGCCGGTCAGGGCGGCGAAGATCACCGCGTCGTCGATCAGCCGGGGCGCGATGATGCCGGTCCCCACCGTGTTGGCGACATGGAGGCCAAAAAACAGGAAGGCGATGAAGTTGAAGAACGCCGCCCACATCACCGCGAATCTCGGCGGCAAAACGCGCGTCGAAACCACCGTGGCGATGGAATTGGCCGAATCGTGCAGGCCATTGAGAAAGTCGAAAGCCAGCGCCACGCCGACCAGGCAGATCAGCAGCGGTCCAACGGCATGCAACAGCTCAGCTCCGGCTCTCAGGCGTTTTCGATCAGAATGCCGCTGATCCTGTTGGCGACGTCCTCAAAGCGATCGACCACCTTTTCGAGGTGGCTGTAGATGTCGGCGCCGACGATGAAGCTCATCACATCGGCCGTGCGATGCTCGACATAGAGAGCCTTGCGGCCCTCATCGTATAGCTGGTCGGCCCGTTCCTCGATGCGGGTGATTTCCTCGGCGATCGCATTCAAGCGCGGGCCGTTGGCCTTCATCTTGGCAAGCAGGTCGACGGCCTCGAGGGTCAACTGGGCTGCCTGGACGATGATATCGGCCATCTGGCGCATCGACGGCGCGAACAGCCGCACATCGAACAGCACGATGGTCTTGGCGGTATTTTCCATCTGGTCGATGGCGTCATCCAGGGAGGTGATCAGATCCTGGATGTCGCCGCGATCGAACGGCGTGATGAAGGTGCGCCGTACGGCCAGCAGGACCTCGCGCGAAATCAGGTCGGCCTGATGTTCCTGCAGGACGATCTCGCGGCACGCGCCTTCGACCCCTTCCCCGCCGTCCAGCAGCACCCGCAGCGCCTTGGCGCCGGCGACCAGCGTGAGGGCGTGGTCGTGGAACAGCCCAAAGAACTTTTCTTCGCGCGGGAGCAGCGCCTGGATCCAGTTCACCGTCTCAACCCTCGCTCACGTTCATGCCTGCGACCCTGCCGGGGTGGCCAGGCCCCGCCGGCGCATGGTCGCGGTCACGGTGTTTTGCAGCAGGCACGCGACCGTCATCAGGCCAACGCCGCCCGGCACCGGTGTGATCCATGCGGCCACTTTTCGGGCCCCGGCGAAGTCGACGTCGCCGACGACCTTGGTCTTGCCCGCGGCGGCCTTTAGCGGATCGCGGAAGGGAACGCGGTTGACGCCGACGTCGATCACGGTCGCGCCCGGCTTGATCCAGTCGCCGCGCACCATGGCGGGCCTGCCCATGGCCACGACCAGAATGTCCGCGGTGCGGCAGAGGCCGGCGAGATCACGGGTTTTCGAGTGGGCGACGGTCACCGTACAGTCGGCGGCGAGCAGCAGTTGCGCCACCGGCCGGCCGACGAGCACCGAGCGGCCGATGACCAGGGCGTTCAGTCCAGCGATATCGCCAAGCGTCTCTCGCAGCAGGATCATGCAGCCCAGCGGCGTGCAGGGGACAAGGCCCGGCCGGCCGCTGGCCAGGCGCCCGGCATTGATTACCGCCAACCCGTCAACATCCTTGTCCGGATCGAGCGCGGCCAGCACCTCGGCGGTGTCGATGTGCGGCGGAAGCGGTAATTGGACCAGAATGCCGTCAACGGCTTGGTCGGCGTTGAGGGTCCGGATCAGGCCGATCAGGTCGTCCTGAGACGTCTCCCGACCGAGACGATGGGTGACCGAATGCATGCCCGCGGCCAGGCTCTGCTCGCCCTTGCTTCGGACATAGATTTCGCTGGCGGGATCCTCGCCCACCAGGATGACGGCGAGACCAGGCTGGACACCATGCTCCGCCTTCAGCCTTGCGACGGCCTGGGCTACGCGCCCGCGCAGCGCCTCGGCATGCACTCTGCCATCGATGATCTGGGCGTCTGGCATGGTTCTCGGACTAGTCCACGCCATAGAGCGAATCGTAGGGATCGACCTTGCCGGCCTCGACATCGGCAACCGACACCGCCGGCCACCCGACATTGCCCGCAGCGCTGGCCCGCCACGCGGCGGCGACCAGGTCGCGAAGTTCCGAAGCGCCGGCCGCCAGGCGCTCGGCGGCGAAGACTTCGCCGCGCGGGTCGGGGCCAGAGAAGGCGTGGGCTTTGTAGAGATCGTAGAAGGGGGCAACGAAGCTGTTTGTGTGCGCCAGATAGGCCTCTGTCCGCGTCTCTATGGAGCAGCGGCAATCGAGCGGTGGCGACATCGCCCTGCGAACCGCGGCGGGGCTGACGAAGGCGCGCACGAAAGCGCCCTCGAAGGGTGCATGCACCCGATCCTGCGTGTAGCCGCGCGGATTGGGAAACGGCCCCCAGCCATTGAAGTGTTCGCTGACATGCAGCGGCTGGCTTCCGTCGCCGACGTAATGGGCCAGGGTTCCCAGGTCGCGCAGGGTCAGGGCCTCGCGTTCACGAGCGTCCGCCGTCAGCCAGGCGCGGTGCGCGCGGTCGGTCGCTCGGGCCGCGGCGGCGGTGTCCACCCGCCAATAGGCGAAATCCTTGGCCAGCTGCTGCCAGCCTTCGATGATCGAGTAGGGAAGGTAGCCGGCCTTCCAGCTGTCGGCTCCCGCGGCGCGCAGCGCCGTCTCATATTCCTCGCGCGTCGCCGGCAGAGCAGCCAGGACCGGTCCGCCAAGCACCCGGCCGTCATCGCCCAGGTCGAGGAAGTGGCCCGGGTCACGGTCGGAATCGTGCGCCTTGCCGGCCGCCTTCCAACGGTCCGGCTCCCGCGCCAGTTCGCCGAGGGCTTCCGTGGCCGCCGGCGTGCGCAGGAAAGCTGGAACGTCCGGCGGCAGGCTCGCCATCGCCAGGCGGCCAATGATCCGATGGCCGGTCGAGCCCCAGGCGAAGGCATGACCGGCCAGCGCGGCGGCCGCGGCCATGACAACCGCCGCAACGGCTTTTCGGATGCGGACTTTCATTCAAGGCGCCTCCCGTTCGATCACGGTGAGTTGAACAGCTTGGATTGGGGCGAAACATTCAGCGCGCGAGCAGCGTGTTTGGACGGTGGTAACGCCTTCGGATTATTAGCCAACGCGTGGGATTCGCGCCATCCATTAAACCCGCTCCGCCCTGCGCCATTCGGTCGGCGACGCTTCGCCGAGTGTCGCCGCGGCTTGCCCGAACGGCCGGCGGACTGTACGAATCGCCTCGCAGACGACGAGAAGCAACCAGGGGGGGCGCATGAAGCGCATCCTGACATGCCTCGCCGCGATGTCGCTGGCCCTGTCCGCCACCGGCGCCCGCGCCGAATCCAATGATCCATTGGGCGACATCATCGCCCAGGTTGTCGCCAAGGCCGAACCGATACTGGCGACATTCGGCCTCAAGGCGACGCTCTATCACGGCGGCCGTGGCATGAACGACCGCGATTCGCTCGGCTGCAAGGTGGTCGCCATGCGCACCGCGGCCGTGGATGGCATCGCCGTGCCCCGCCACTCGATCCTGTTCATCAAGGAGACCGTCGGCCTGCCGATGCCGGACGGTCGGCTTCATGACGGCTACTGGTATGCCTCCGATATCGGCGGCGCCATCCACAAGGGCCGCATCGACCTCTTTACCGGCCAGGGCGCCGGCTCGATGCGCCCGCTGATGGCCCTCAACCTGGCAACCCTGACCGTGGCCAAGGTCGGTGAGTTCGCCGGCTGTCCCAAAGCCTGATTTCCGGGGCCGAAACCCCTTAGCGCAGCATCGCCGCGACGTTGCCGCCATCGACCGGGATGACCGCCCCAGTGGTGCTCCGAAGAAGGGCGGCGAAGACGAAGGCCTGGGCCACATCGTCGGCCGTCACTTCCCTGGAAAGCAGGTTGCCGGACATGTAGGCCCGCGGCGTGACATTCCTGGCCTTCGCGCGTGAGACGACCATCTCGCTGGTCAAGAGGCCCGAGCGGATGCGGTCCGGATTGACCGCGTTGGCGCGAATGCCCTCGCCGCCCAGCTCGAGGGCATACTGGCGCACCAGCGCCAGCAGCCCGGCCTTCGCCGCGCCATAGGCGCCGAAATCAGGGCCCGGATTGACCGCCTGCTTGGAGACATTGAACAGCAGCACGCCGCCCATCGCCTGCAGCCGCATGATCCGCACCGCGGCCTGGGCGACAGCCTGATGGGCGAAAAAATTCAGCTCGAAGCTGGCGCGCAGCGTCTCGGGCGTCAGCTCGGCGATCATGCCGCGCTGTGCCGCGCCGGCGTTGGAGACAACGATGTCCAGGCCGCCGAAGCGGCGAACGGCGGCGTCAAACGCCGCTTCGACCTGAACCGGATCGGTCACGTCGCAGACCACAGCCAACGCCCGTGGGCCGATGGCCTCCGCCGTCCGACGGGCGGCCTCGCCATCGATGTCGAAAACGCAGACCTCCGCGCCCTCGGCGGCGAAAGCCTGGGCGCAAGCCGCCCCGATGGCGCCGCCGCCGCCGGTGACCACGACCACATGCCGCGCCAACGGCCGGTCAAGCGCCTTGCCGATCTTCGCCTGTTCGAGGGACCAGTACTCCATGTCGAAGGTATCGGCCTCGCCCAGAGGCCGGAACTCGCCGATCCGTTCGGCGGCGAGCAAGGTCTCGGCCCACGACTGGGCGATATCGGCCGCTACCGCCGCGTCGGCGGCGCTCTTGCCGATGCCGATCAGGCCGAGGCCCGCGATGGCCGCGACGCGAGGCAGCGGATCCAGCGGTGTCTTGGGCTGGGTCGAGCGCGCCGCGCCCGCGTCGAAGTAGGCCTGATAATCGGCCATGAACGCGTCCAACGCCACCCGCGCCGTATCCGTCCAGGCTTCCAGATCGGCCTCTGGCGCGGCCAGGACCAGCGGCCGGCGCTTGGTGCGGATGACATGATCGGGCGTGGCCACGCCACGGGCCGACCATTCGGTAAGCCGTGGATGCGCGGCAAGGAGCCTCGCGGGTCCGTGGTCGCGAAGGTCGAGAACCCAGCGGGACGGCCAGCGGTCCCCCGCCGCCTGGCTAAGGGCGCCGCGCAGGGCCGCCAGCGCCTCGGCAGTTCGGCCGGCGGGCGCGCAATCTGCCGCCTTGCTTGCAACAAGCTTGGGACGCTTTTCGATAAAGGCTTCGGCCGCGCTGACCAGCGAGATCATTCGCTCGTAGCTCTCGCGCGCACTTTGGCCGAAGGAAAAGATCCCATGGTTGAGCAGCACCAGGCCGAGGGCGCCCGGGCGCTCGTCGTAGAGTCGCGCCGCGAGCTTGGCCAGGTCGAACCCCGGCATCACGTAGGGCACGCAGGCGACCCGCTCGCCGTAGATCTCCCCGATCAGGGCGGCGGCGTTCGGCTGATTGGCCAGCGCCAGAACCGCGACCGCGTGGGTGTGGTCGATGAACTTTGCGCCGATAAAGGCGTGAAGCAGGGTTTCCACCGACGGATTGGGCGAAGAGGTGTCCAGCAGGTTTTGCCTGAGCGCGTTGACCATCGCCTCGTCGGATAGGCTCTCGAGCGAGCGCAGGCGCAAGAGAGGCGCGAGACGCACCGCGGGATGGCCGCGGGGCTCGATCGTGGCCAGGTCCCATCCGCTGCCCTTGACGCACAGAACCTCGACATCGTCGCCGAAAACGTCGCGCGCCTCGGTCTTGACCGATGTATTGCCGCCGCCGTGCAGGACGAGGGCCGGGTCCGCGCCCAGCAGGCGGGCGCTGTAGGTCCTAAGCGCCAGATCCTCGCCGACGCCCATTGCGCCATGGCGAGCGACCTCGGCGCGCGCGTCATCCGGACTCCAGAGGCTCCTCATCCAGGCCTCCATACACGCATCAGGCGACGCTCTGCGACAGCGCCGGGGCCCTTAGTTCGTGGGCCGTCGGCCTCTGCGGGTCCACAGAAACAGGGCGATTCCGAGCGCGGCCAGGATCGCGCCATAGATGGCCCATTGGATGTGGCCGGTCATGAAGCTGCCGGGTAGCACGTTCACTCCCTGCAAAATCCACACTGCGCCAAGCAAGATCAGGATGAGGCTGACGACATAAGAGACGATCTTCATTATTTGGCTCCCCAACGCCCGGGTCGATATTTCCCGCGCATGGCATTGTCGCGCCTCGTTCGCCCGTTGCAAGTCCGGACGTCCAGCGACCTCTTCACGCCGTCAGCGCCAGCAATGCGAAGCTGGCCAGCCAGTGTTCGCCCATGTAGTCGCCGGTCACGTGGGGCAGGCTGGCGCGAATGTGGCGCCGGGCCGCCGCCAATCCCCGGGCGCGGGCAGGTGAATCGGGCGCAAGCGCGCTGGCTATCCCCTTCCAGCACCACGCGCGGCTGAGATTGAGGCCGTCCAGATGGGCGATCTTGCCATCGGCCCGGTCACTGACCCTGGCGGGCCTGAACAGCGTGGCCGGCGCCGCGTCGCCCGCCAGCGGCAGAAAGCGGTTGAACCAGACTCCAAAGGCTTTGGGGGTCAGGACCCGGCGCATCAGTTCGGCTTCCATCAGCGCCGGAGATAGAAAGTCGTCGCCGGAAGGCTCCCACGCCTGGCAGTCGGCGTCCCTGGCATACCACTGCCGCGCCTTGGCCCTGATCGCGCCGGCCAGCGCGGCGTCGCCGGCGACCTGGGCATAGTCCAGCGCCAGGGCCAGGGCGAAGGCGGTGTTCGAATGCGCCCCTGCGCGGACCGGGTAGTCGGCCTTGGGTAGAAAATTTATCAGGCGGCCGGCGATCGCGGCGCTCAAGGGGCGCAGGACGGCCTCCCAGCGCTGGCGGTCCTCGACCCCGGGGCGGCGCAGTTCTGCGGCCAGCATCAACAGCCACGCCCAGCCATAAGGCCGCTCGAAGCCTTTGCTGGTCGGCCGCTCGATGAAGGCCAGCTCGCCGGCCATCGCCGAAGCTGTAAAGCGCCGCGTGAAGACCCCGGTGATGGCGCCGCTCTGCGGAAGGCCCGGATAAAGGCGCAGGATCCGCGCCAGGAGCCAGTAGCCGTGGACGCAGCTATGCCAGTCGAAGCTGCCGAAGAAGACCGGATGGAGCTTTCGCGGAAGGCCCAGGTCCGAAGGCCGTCCCAATACCTGGACCAGGGCGTAGGGATACTCGCGTTCGACATGATCCAGCGCCGCTTGCGACAGTCGCCCGGCCAGGCCGGCGTCGAGAGCAAGGACCCCGTTCATGGGCGCGAGGCCCGCGGGGGCATGTCGGCGTTGGCGTCCATCACCCGCGAGCCGCCAGGTCGCCATCGGGGCCTCGCAATGCCCAGCCCGCGCGCGACCGGAGCCAGAAACGATAGTAGCCCGCGAAGAGAAGCATCACCACCAGGCTCGCCGCAAGGCTCGGCAGGCCGACGGCAAGATCCTGCAAATCCGCCCAGAGAACGCCGCACAAGGCGATGAGGGCCAGGATCGGGGTCAGCGGAAACAAGGGCATGCGATAGGCGCCCATGGCGGTCGAGCCGCGCAGCCGCCCGACGATCGCCGCCAGGCAAACGCCGAAATAGAGCACGACCACCCCGTTGGCGGTCAACACGATCAGGGTGTCGAGCCTGAGAAAACATGCCGCCGCCGACACCGCCCCGGTGATCGCGGTCGCCACCCAGGGCGAGCGAAAGCGCGGGTGGGTGCGCTCGATGGCGCGACTGATCGGCCCTGGCCAGACCCGGTCGCGGCCGGTTGCGTAGAGCTGCCGCGCGTTGATCAGCGCCCCGGCGATGAGAGCGTTGAAAATGGCCAGGGCGACGCCGAGACTGATCGCCTTGGCGATGGCCGGACCGGCCGCGCTGGCGATGAAGGCCGGCATCGGCGCGGCTGCCGCGAAAATCGCGCGCGGATCCTTGACCCCGATCAGCACCGCGATCACCGGAGCGAACTCGACCACCACGGCGATCAGCAGCGAGACGATCACCACCGTGGCGATGCGGCTGCGCGCATGGTGCAGTTCTTCGCCGAGGGAGACCGCGTTGCCATAACCGTTGTAGGCGAATATCGCGCTCGCGGTCGCCAGGCCGATCACCCGCCAGCTCGCCGGCTTCAGTACGCCGGCGGCAAGCATCATCGGATGCAGGACGATCCGCGTCAGCGACTGATGGGGATGGAAAAACCCGAGCGCGGCCATGACCGCGAGGGCTATGAGTTCGAGCGCCAGAAAGGCGCCGGTGACCTTGGCATTGGCCCGGATGTTCAAGACCGCCAAGCCGCTGGCGACGATGACCGCAACGAGCGCGATCGGCAGCGAAGAGGCCCCGGGGACGATAACCGCGAGGTAGAGCGCCAGTCCGCGCGCGGTCAGCGCCTGCCCGAGGCCCGCCCCGACCAGATTGAGGCCAAGCGCCATGAATCCCCACGACGGTCCCAAGACGGATCCGAGGATTGAATACTCCGCTCCGGTGACCGGAAATGCCGAGGCGAGCTCGGCATAGACGAACGCGACGAGCAGGCTGATCGCCGCCGCCGCCGCGAAGCAGATGAACGCGCCCGTTCCCGCCCGGGCGATGACATCGGAGCCGACGATGAACACCGACGCCGCCGGCGTGATCGCCGAGAGCGTGATCAAGAGGGCGCCGGCGCCGCCCATGCTCCTTTCGAGCGGCCGGGCGGCGTCGCCCTGATCGGAAGCGCTCAAGGCCGGGGCTGGAAGCGGGGATCGCCGGTCTGCCAAAGGATGAAGGCGTAGGTGTCGGCGCTCTCGTCATCGCGCTGCTTGCGGGTTGAGCCCAGGCCGTGGCCGGCGTCGGTCTCGACGCGCAGAATGACCGGTCTGCCCGACGACGTGGCCGTCTGCAGGCGGGCGGCGAACTTGCCCGGCTCCCAGGAGGCGACGCGGGGATCGGTGATTCCGGTGGTCAGCATCACCGCCGGATAGGCCACGCCGTCCTTGACGTGCTGGTAGGCGTCCATCTCCAGCAGACCCTTGAACCCTTCGGGCGTCTTGATGGAGCCGAACTCAGGAATATTGGCCGGACCCGCTTCCATGAACTCAAAGCGTGTCGCATTCGAATCGCCGACGCGAACCAACGCAACGGTCAGCAGATCGGGCCGCTCGGTCAGAAACCGCCCGACCATGATGCCGCCGGCCGAGGTGCCCTCGACCGCCAGCTTGCCCGGGCTCGTCCAGCGGTTGTCGATCAGCCACTGCGCGCAGTCGATGCAGTCGCGCCAGGTATTGGGCTTGGTCGCCTTCTCGCCGGCCTTGTGCCAGGCCTCGCCCAATTCGCCGCCGCCGCGCACATGGGCGACCGCATAGACGCCGCCCAGATCCAGCCAGGGCAGGAAGCGGGGGCTGAACCCCGGGTCGATATCGAGGCCGTAGGCGCCGTAGGCCTGCAGGTAGAGAGGCGCGGGGCCGCCTTGCCTCGCGCCCTTGGCATAGATGATCGACAGCGGAACCCGCGTCCCGTCGCGCACTGTGACCATCAGCTCCCGGCTCTCGTAGCGCGAGACATCGAACGGGGCCTTGGGCGCGATGTCGGTCACCGTCACCGAGCCGTCCGGCCCACCGCGACAGAGGACGGCCGGATGCACCCAGCCGTCGAGCAGGAACCAGCAGCCGTCCTGCAGCGGATCGGTGTAGAGGGCCGAAACCGAGCCGGCGAAGGGCAGGTTCAGCGGCGTCACGGCCCCGTCCTGGCCGAGCCGCAGGACCGCGCCCAGGCCCGCATCGAGCGCCTGAATGTAGAGGCCGTCCCGGGCGGCCGACATGCCCTTGAGCACACGCGGCCCCTCCGGCACCACCTCGCTCGCGCTGGCGAAGCTGGGCGCCGCGGCGCTGGTCCTCAGAATGCGAAAACGCGGCGCGCCCTTGTGGGTCAGCAGGAAGAGGTCGTCGCCGCGCAGGGCGAACCCGGTCACCCCATCGTCTGGGTCGCAGACCTTGCGCCACGCCGGTTTGCCCGCTTCGGCGGCGGACAGGGTGGTGGCGTAGGCGGTGACCTCGTTTTGCACCCCGCTGGCGACGATGCCGAGCGCGAGGGTCGAGCCGACCTGCGCGACGACGAACGGTGTGTCGATCGGCTGCATCGGCACGGACGGGTCGAGGCCGCGCGCCAGCACCTTGACGTCGGCGGCCGGATCGGCGCCAAGGCGATGAATCCAGGCGACGCTGTCGAGATAGTGATCGGGATCGCCGTGTTTGGTTCCAGCCTTGAGGCGGTTGAAAAACACCCCGCTGCTGTCGGGAAGCCAGGTCGGACCGCCGAACTGGGCCCGGTCGAGGCTGTCCGGCAGCACCCGGCCGCTGCCCGTCTCGATGAAGTGCAGCACGGAGTTTTCGGACCCCGCGGGCGACACCCCGTAAACCACCAGCCGCCCATCGGGAGACGCCTGCCAGTAGTCGAGCGAAAAGTGGGTGCCGGCGCTCGCCAGGCTATCCGGATCGATCAGCAGCCGATCGGGGCCGTCGACGCCTTCGCGCACCATCAGCTTGAAGGTGTTCGCTCCCGCGGGACGCAGCTCGGTGAAAACATAGGGGCCGGCTGCCTGCACCTGGGCGATTACCCCAAGGGCGCCGGTGACAGCCGCGATCCGCTCGGCGAGGGCCGCGCGGCCAGGAATGGCGGCAAGGACCTGTCGCGCATAGGCATTCTGGGCCAGCAGATAGGGCATCCATTCGGGGTCCGCGGCATCTTCCATCCACCGGTAGCGGTCGGTGATGGTCACCCCGTGCAGAACCTCGCTCACTGGTCGCAGAGACGCGACGGGGGGCCGCGATGGCGGCGCCGCAAACGTCCTGGCCGCGAGCGCCGAACTTCCCACAGCCGCCGCCGATACCATCAGCGTGCGTCGATCGATCGCCTTCAGCATTGGGCCCCGTCCCCTTAGCCGCGCCCGACCAGCACAACCGATCGGAGAGCTGAGGTCAATCAATCGTCCCTAGGGTTGCGCCGGCTTGTCATCGGCGGGCTTCTTCCGGGGCGGAGCCGGCGGCGCCGCCCGCTTCGCCTGAGCTTGTTGCTGGGCAGCGCGCTGCGCCTGCATGGCGGCCGCGCGTTGACCGGCCTGAGCCTGAGCCTGGGCCTGGGCCGCTCGCTGCGCCTGCATCGCCGCGGCGCGTTGACCGGCCTGGGCCTGAGCCTGGGCCTGGGCAGCCCTTTGCGCCTGCATGGCGGCCGCGCGTTGACCGGCCTGGGCCTGGCCCTGAGCCGCCCGCTGCGCCTGCATCGCCGCGGCGCGTTGACCGGCCTGGGCCTGGGCCGCTCGCTGCGCCTGCATGGCGGTCGCGCGTTGACCGGCCTGCGCCTGCGCCGCCTGCTGTTGCGCCGCCCGCTGGCCTTGCATGGCGGCGGCGCGCTGGGCGGCCTGGGCTTGCATCGCCTGCTGCTGGGCCGCGCGCTGGGCCTGCACGGCCGCGCCGCGCTGCGTCGCCTGCGCCTGGGACTGGGCCGCGCGCTGCTGCGCCTGCCGCTGGGCTTGGGCGCGAGCCAGAGCCGCGTTCTGCGCTGCATGTTGCGACGCCGCAGCGTTGATCGCCGCCTGTTGCTGGGTCTGTTGCGACTGTCCCAGAGCGGCGGCCCTTTGACGCGCTTGGGCTTGGGCCTGGGCGTTCGCCTGGGCGTTGGCCTGCGCCATGGCGCGCTGGTGAGGCTGGGCGGCGGCCTGTTGCGAAGCGAAGGCCCCGGCCTGGGGCTGTTGCGGCGGCGCGTTGGGGCTCATCGGACGCCCGGCCCGGTTGACCTGCGTCTGAGCGGCGGGGGGCATCTGCAGCGGCGGCGGCGGCGGGCCGTTGCGATCGCCGCCCGGGTGGGCCCGAGCCTGTTGCGCCCAGGCCTGTTCATCGTGGGCGGCCTGAAGGTCGCGGGCGGCCATCGCGGTGTCGTTGATCGCCTGGGCGAACTGCGCCGCCTCCGACTCGCGCCGGTAGTGCTCGTCCGACCAGTGGGAGCGCTCCTCCTGCGCATGCTGGTCATGGTAGGCGCGCCAGTCGGCATCCTGGTTCTGATCCTGAACCCACTGGTTCTGTTCGTCGTAATATTCCTGGCGCCGCGACTCCCAGTTGGCCCTGGCGACCGCTTCGCGCTGTTGGCGGCGTGAAGCGTCGTAAAGGGCCCTCGCGCGAGCGAGATAGCGGCCCGCGAAATCGGCCTGTTGGTCTACAGTGCTTTGCGGCAGCTCGCGGCCATACTGGTCATAGACCATCACCAGTTCGCCGTTGTCGTAGCCATAGGTGTGGTCACGATCGCGGACCAGGTAGGGATAGTCCGTACCGGCGTCATAGTAGTAATAGCGGTCGCCGTCCGAGGTCGGTTCGACCACGCGGGTCGAGCCGTCGTCGCCCTGCCATACCCAGGGGCGGACGCCATTGTAATCGTAAGCGTAATCGGGCGGCGCATCGCCAAGGGCGCCGCCCATGGCGTAGGCCCGGTCGAGATAGGCATAGCCTTGGGATGGGTCCCTCAGTTGCGCCACCCGGACAGGCGGTCCGGGCAGAAGAGCGCTGATCGGCGGCGCGGGCGCGATCGGCGGGGCGGCCGAGTCGGTCAGGGGAAGCGCGGCGAGCGGCGACGGCGCTGCGGCCGGCGCCTGCGCCGTTGGGGTCTTGTTGCAGGCGCTGAGCGCCAGGCCGGCCAGCGTGCCGGTGAAGACGAGGCCGAGCAGGCGGGGATGACTACGGTTCATGGCTTTACGACCCTTTTTGAGCGCCGGAATTGCCCTTGAGGGCGCCCGGCAGGTTGTAGGAACGATGGCCGGCGCTGGCTGAACGTCGGCCCACGGCGATGGTCATCTGAGGTTCAGGCATTCGGATTGCCTGGCGGCTAGTCGATCGGATTTGGCCCGCACCAGCCGGGCAGATAGCCGGCATCCTTGGTCTTGGCCAGAACCAGGGCCTTCCGCAGGGCGCCCGAAAAGCTGCGCGCCACCGCCTTGGGCTTGATCCGCTTGCGCAGGAAATCGGCCCACAGAAACTCGGCGAACGGCGTCGTATCCTTGGCGAATCCGCCGGCCCGGCGCAAATCGCCGGCCAGGCTGCGGTAGGGGTCGTCGTGCAGCTTGGCGATGGACGAAGGAATGGCGTCGAAGTCCCGACGCCGTCCTTCCGCGTCATAGGGATGGCACCAGTCGACGTTGTCCAGGTAGATCCAGAACGAGCCCTTGGAGAGCGCGCTCAGATCGGCCGCCACACTGACCAGCACGTCCTGGACGCCCTCTTCATGCAGCGCGCGGGCCAGGTGATGATTGTCGATGATGTAGTGATTGCCCTTTGGCCCGAGGACGGATGGGATCATGTGGCGGCCGAGGAAGACATCGCCATCCTTGTCAGCCCGAGCGCGCCACTGGCGCCGCTTCTGATCGACCTCGCGAAAGCCGAGCGTAATCTGCGTCGGGCGCAGGCAATCGATCGCCACGGGCTTGAGAAGCGGTTCGCGGTTAGTCATCAGCCGATTGTAAACCGCCGGTCGCTAGCTTGGCCACCGCGACTGAACCGCGGCCTCATCGTCCCCAGAAAAAGGCGATCAGCGGCGTGCCGAGTAGGAGCACCAGCAGGCTGAGTGGCGCGCCAAGGCGCGCGTAATCGCCGAACCGGTAGCCGCCGGGCTTCATCACCAGGGTGTTGCACTGGTGGCCCACGGGCGTCAGGAAATCGCAGCCGGCGCCGGTGGCCACCGCCATCAGGAAGGAATCCGGACTCAGCTTCAGCGCGTGGGCGAGGCTGACCGCCACCGGTCCCAGGATCAGCACCGTCGGGGCGTTGTGTAGAAACGGCGCGGCCAGCATCGCCGCCAGCATCATCAGGCCCAGCGACAACATCGGCGGCAGGCCGCCTAGCCCGGCTGAAAGTGCGGCGGCGATGACCGCCGTGCCGCCGGTATGCTGAACCGCCTCGCTGACCGGCACCAGGGCGGCGATGATCACCAGCACCTGACCGTCCAGGGAATCGTAGGCCTGGCGCATGGTCAGGGCCCCGACGGCGAGCATGGCCACGGCGGCGCCAAAAAAGGTGATCGCCACCGGGGCGATTTTCAAGGCGACGATGGCCATGGCCGCGACCAGGATCGCCACCGCCGCCGCGCCGCGGTTGGCGCTGCCCAGACGAACCGGCCGCGGCGCGAGCGGCAAGGCCCCCAGTTCCCGCAGGGCGGCGGGCAGCGCTCGCTCACCGGCCTGCAGCACCAGCATGTCGCCGACCTGCAGCGTCAGAGCCTTCAGCTGCTGGGTGACTCGGCCACTCGAACGACCGACGGCAAGCAGGTTGACTCCGAATTGGTGATGGAGGCCCACGCGGCCGGCGGACTTGCCCGCCAGCGGCGAGCCTGGCGCCACCACCGCTTCGACCACGCGCACCTCCTCGGTCCCCTCGACATCGTCGAGGGGACGGGCGGCCGGCGAGAGCTCGAAGCCCGCCTGGGCGATCAGCGCGTCCAGATGGGCCTGGTCGCCCTCAAGGATCAGCGTGTCGCCCGGCCGCAGTTCAGAGCTTGCGCCGGGCGACGTCCTGCGCCGCTTGCCCCGGATGAGGGCCACCACCTCGACCTCGCCGTGCGCAAGCTTTTCCAGGGCGCCGACCGTGCGGCGCCTTTCGCCCTGCCAGTCGTCGGGAATGTGGATTTCGGTAGCGTAGGCCCCATCCTGGGAACCCTCCTCGAAGGTCGCCGCGCCGGGCGCGCCGGCGGGAAGCAGCCGATAGGCGAAGCAGAGATAGATCAGGCTGATGGCGGTGATCGACAGTCCGACCGGGGCGAAGTCGAACATCTGGAATGGATGGCCGGTCGCCTGCTCGCGAACCTGCGAGGCGATGATGTTGCTGGACGTGCCGACCAGGGTGACCAGTCCGCCGACCAGGGAAGCGAACGCCATCGGCATCAGCAGCCTGCCCAGGCTGGTTCCGGTACGCGCGGCCAAGCGCTGCGCCGAGGGCATCATCACCGCCAGAGCCCCGACATTCTTGGTGGCCATCGACAACAGGGCCGTGGTCACCGTCAGCACCGGGGCCTGGGTCTGCTCGGTGTTCAGCCGAGAGAACAAGGGCGCCGTCACCGCCTCGACGACACCCGAACGGGCAATCGCCGCCGAGACGATCAGCGCGCAGGCGATGATGACCACAACATCGCTCTTGAAGCCGTCAAAGGCGGACGGTGCGGGGATCACCCCGACGATCAGTCCCGCGAACAGCGACAGCAGGGCGACAAGATCGTAGCGAACCCGACCCGACGCGAAACCGGCGACGGTCAAAATGACCAGCCCAAAAGCCAGGCCCTGATGCAGCGTCATCGTCCAGGCCCCCCGCTCATGCTGTTTGGACAGCGCACGCCGCCCGGCCCAGCTCTACTCTGTCCGCCAGTCTACGACTCTGCGCGCCTCGAGGGAGCGTCAGCGCTTCGCAGTGTGCTCGGGCTTACCCTTGCGCTTGGTCGAGGCCATTTTCTCCAGTTCCTTTTCGCTCATCGAACTGGCCATGGACCTGGAGGCGCCCTTGAGTTTGCTCGTGGGCGTATCGCCGCGTTTGGCTGATAGAGCGGCCCCGGCGGCCTTCTGCTGCGCTCCGGATCTAGCGGGCATGGGATGCTCCTTGGCTAAGAGCCTTTCAACGTCCCGCGCCCGCCGAACGATCCAGCGAAAAATCGACTAGGCGTCGTATCCGGGACTTTGGCGATCTAGGCGACGCAGGCAGCCGGGCCACGCCAGGGCGCCGCCGATGCCGCGGCTGACCTGGCCGGCGACTTCCGCCTGGCTGGCGGCAGGCGCGATAAGCACGTGCTCGCGGCCGACCGAGAGAGCCATGACCTGCTGCTTGCAGGCGCGCTCGAGGTAGAACATGCCGGTCCAGCAGTCGGCGGCTGTCTTGCCGACCGCCAGCGTGCCGTGGTTGCGCAGCAGCATCAGCGAGGCTGTCCCCAGATCTTGGACCAGCCGATCCTTCTCCTCGACGTTGAGGGCGATGCCCTCGTAGTCGTGATAGGCCAGGCGCGGCAGGACGATCAGGGCATGCTGGCTCAGCGGCAGCAGGCCTTCCTTCTGGGCCGAGACGGCGACGCCCTGGTCGGAGTGCAGGTGCATGACGTAATGGGCGTCGTCGCGGGCGGCGTGGACGGCCGAATGGATGGTGAATCCGGCCGGGTTGATGAAATAGTCGGTGTCCTGCAGCACGTTGCCCTCCAAGTCGATCTTGACCAGCGACGAAGCGGTCATCTCGTCGAAGAAGAGGCCATAGGGGTTGATCAGGAAATGGTGGTCGGGCCCGGGCAGGCGCGCCGAAATGTGGGTGTAGATCATATCGTCCCAGCCATAGAGGGCGACGAGCCGATAAAGCGCCGCCAGATCGACGCGCACCTTCCATTCCTCTTGCGAGACCTTGGACTTCAGCGAAGCTTGCCCGGCGAGCGATCCATCGGCCATGGCCATTTCTCCCGATCAATGATCTCTTTGACGAGCCTTAAGGGTCGCGCTACCGGCGGTCCAGGTCAAGGAGTCTCGTCCCTTCCCATGAGCTTCGCCATCGACCCCGAGGCGCTCGCCGCCCGCGCCGCGCGCCTTGGCGCGGACGACCGGCAAGTTCTGCTGGCGCGCATCGAAGCGGCGCGGCAGGCCGACGGGCTGGCGGGAAATCCGTGGACGCCGGCCGCGACCCGCCGCATCGCAACCCTTGTCAGGACGCTGGAATCCCAGGCCGCGGGCGAAGCCAACGAGATACTTCTGGTCGACAAGTTGGCCAACGCCGGCGAGCTCAAGGCGACCGTTCTCCTGCGCGCGCTCAACCAGAAACGGCTTTCCCTGTTCACCACCGCGCTGGCGCGGCTGGGCGGCTTCAGCCCCGCCCAGGTCCGCGAGGCGCTCGACGATCCGGCTCGCCCCGAACGCCTCGCCCTGGCCTGCGCGGCCATCGGCATCGACAAGGCCGCCTTTCCGACCCTGCTGGCCCAGGTGCGCGAACTCAACGCCGGCCAGCCCGGCGGCGGCGAGCCAGGCGCGCGCCGCGCCATGGACGTCTTTGGCCAGTTTTCCCCGGCCCAGGCCGCCGGCGTCTTTCATCAGGTCGCCGGCCAGGTTTGACAGGACCGCGGCCTTCGGCGTCTGCTCAGGCTCGCATGAACGATCGTCCCGCTCCCGCGCGCCAGCGCCTCGCGTTCGTGGCCAGCGATCGCCCCGAAGCGGCCGAAGCACGCGCGCGGCTGGTCGGCCTTTACGGCGATGCGCCCGAAGAGGACGCCGATGTCGTCGTCGCCCTGGGCGGCGATGGCTTCATGCTCGAGGTCCTGCACCGCAACCTGGCCACGCGCCGGCCGATCTACGGGATGAATCGCGGCTCGGTGGGCTTTCTGATGAACGACTATCGCGAGGACGGGCTCGCCGAGCGGATCGCGGCGGCCGAACAGGCGATCATTCATCCCCTCAGCATGACCGCCGTCGACGCGACTGGCGCGAAGCACCAGGCCCTGGCGATCAACGAGGTCAGCCTGCTGCGTGAAACCCGCCAGACCGCCAAGCTGCGCATTCTCATCGATGGGCGTCCGCGCATGGCCGAGTTGTTCTGCGACGGCGCACTGGTTTCGACCCCAGCCGGTTCGACCGCCTACAACCTCTCCGCGCACGGGCCGATCATCCCGATCAACGCCCAGGTCCTGGCCCTGACCCCGATCAGCGCCTTTCGTCCCAGGCGTTGGCGTGGCGCGCTGGTTTCGCACAAGGCGCGCGTGACCTTCGAGGTTCTCGAAGCCGATAAGCGGCCGGTGAGCGCCGTCGCCGACAACGTCGAGGTCCGCAACGTCATAGAGGTCGAGGTGGTCGAGGACCGCAGCATCACGCTCGCCATGCTGTTCGACGCCGGCCGCAGCCTCGAGGAACGCACTCTGGCGGAGCAATTCTCGGCCTGATCCGCGTGGCGGCGGAACACGCGTTGTTAAGCCTTTGCCGCCTACCATCGCCCCAGTACGCTAACAGGAGTGGTGCGTTGAGCGACGCCAATCAGGGGACGCAGGCGTCTGGCGGGCTTCGGCTGCGCATGGGGGCCGTCGATCCGGCGGCGATCGCCAGGGCCGAGGCGGCCCTGAAGAGCCTGTCTGGAAACTTCGCCGCGTGGCTGGCCGAGGAGATCGCCAAGCTGAAGGCGGCGCGGGCGCGTTTCGACAGCGAGGGCCGCTCCGAGGAAACCTGCGAGAGTCTCTATCTGCGCGCCCATGATCTGAAGGGCCTTGGCGCGACCTATGAGTATCCGCTGGTGACCCGGATCGCCGGATCCCTTTGCCGCCTGATCGGCAATCCGCAGGCGCGCGCGGTCGCGCCCTTGAGCCTGATCGACGCCCACATCGAGGCCATAGAGACGGCGGTCGCTGGCCGCATTCAAAGCGATCAGACCCCCGCCGGCGCCGCCCTGGCGCACGACCTCGAAACCCGCGTCGAAGCTTCACGGCGGCCGTGAGGCGTCCGTTCGACGGAGACGTTTTTGGTTCCGCGTTCGCATCGCCACCTAGGGCACACTCAGGTTTTCAGGCCTGAGGACCGCGCCGCAATAGCCCTCAGCTTGCGAGGTCGAGATCCGCAGCAACCGAATATCTGCGACGTTGGCGACGCCCTTTAAGACTCAGCCAAGCAGAGCGAACCAATGCCAACTGGTTCCGGGCCAGCCCTAAGCCCTTTCGCAGCGCAATTTCGTCAGAGTGATCCAAGGCTTTGATGAGATTACCTGCCCTCAGACACCTATCGACGTAGCCTTGATCGATGTTTTCGGCGTGCTCGTATGGTATCGGCAACTGTTCCGCCTCTCGCGGCTCAAGTTCCAACACGCCTCCGCCATAACTTCTACCGCACACCTCCGCCCATGCAAAGGTCAGTGAATTGACGGACGCCGCGCACAGGCGATCAACGTTTACGTCTGATTGCACGCGCACTCGGTGGATGGTGTCAGTTGAAGTCGCGCGAGCGTGATTCGCCACCAAGAGCGGCGCATTGTGAATTTGACGAAATAGGAACGCCTCGGGCGCATACACTGAGGGCACATCAAACCACCTATGCCGGATACGGCACTTATAGCCCTCGTTAATACGTGTTGTTTCTCCATCGTCGATGTATCTGGTCAGTTCCTCGGAGAATAGCGTCCGATCCCTCCCGGACAAGTTCAACAACTTCGACGGATGCTGACTTGCGAAAAACCTTAGGTCCTCTTCGCTAAATAAAATCGATCTGAGTGCGGAGGTCCTTCCCACCACATCGACCGATGCTTCACCAACTTTCATCGTGTCAGCATGCTCGTCGCGAATGACGAAAAAACTATTCCTTCCAGTAACTATGCCAACATCCACGCTCGCGTAGTCACCAAGCCGTCTAAGACCAATGAGGTCCGACGTACTATCTAAGGCAGAGAACTCACTGTCAGGCAAAAATAGGGAGGTCCACTTCATCGCGGAGTGTGCATGCCGTTCAGGAAGATGGGCCACTCGTAGACCGCCAGCGAAGTTCGAGATCAATTCACGTCCATTCGATAGTTGCATCGTATGCAATTTGCCTGCGGTTTCTCTTCTTTGACGGCGGCCTTCAGCGAGTAAAAGCACCACCTCCTGCTGGATTTCGGGAAATACGAGTTCATCAAAGCCGATTATGACTATTTCATCGAACATATATGGCAATCGCGATCTAAGTTCGGCAGCATATTGAACTTGCAACAATTCGGCTGGAAGCACCATGGCCAGACGGCCGCCGTCTCTGAGCAATTCCGCTGCCAACTGGACGAACGAGGCCCACGCATTGGCAAGACCGTTTGGTTTATATCCATGTTGGCGAAGCAGACTGAACGCTCTTTCACGCGCATGCACATCAAAGTGCTGAAACCGAATGAAAGGAGGGTTGCCAACAATGACGTCGAAAGGTTCTGCTTTGGCTAGAGCGGGAAATTCTTCGAAGAAATCTGAATTAACCCATGCAATTTGCTCGCGCCAAGCAGCCGTTCTGCGTTGTGCTTTTACTATTTCAATCTTGTCGACCTCTACTGCAGTGATCCTGCCCCTTCCAGACAAACGGGATGCCGCTTCGATGACGAAATTTCCGTCGCCGCAGCTGGGTTCGAGAATCCGTTCCGATCCCTCGCGAATGGCCCAGTCAGATAAAAATTCTGCAAGCGCGTGGGGGGTGTAGTAGCCCCCACGAAGTTTTTGAGCGGTCGGAGCAACTTTGTTCGAACCGAATTTGGTCATTGTGTGCTGATGATTAGTTCTGTCTTTGTTCCCACGCAACCCTTCAGATATCATGGGGCGGGAGATTTTTATAGCGGTCAAAATAGTGGGGCTGAATGCGCTCGTGCATCGTCTCGATTCGTAGGGGAGAACCTGGTTCTGGAAAGCCTGGCTCGGTTCCGCCTGTATGAGGATCCCACAGCACCAAGCTAATCGCCTCTGCCAAGTGGTTTTGGTCCAACTCGTCTTTGCGTGAGCCGAGGCGCTCGAGCGTTCGAGCCAATGAGCGTCTCTGGGGGGCCGCAACAGCTGGTGCTGGGAGCGCTACTATAAAAGCCACTAGGCAATACGGGAAACGCGTGTGCACCGTTGCTGCCTCTGTAGCCAAATCATTGACCATATTTTGCCAATTCTTACCGACGCTTTTCGCGTCGTTTAGCGTTTTGCTATCGAACACGATCCGCGGACCATCCGGTCGATAAGCGGCGTCGAAGTTTTGCGGTCGAATGCCGCCGACTATTCGTGTTGTTCCAACTTCTACGCAATCAGCGGCTATTGGAAGCAAGGAGCTTGGATTCGGAACTCTGATCGGAATGCCGCCAAGCATGACCGCGATGGCTTCGCCGAATGCACGGTCGAACGCATAACCGAAATCCATGCCCTGCTTCTTGTCAAAGCGGCTTGAGAGTTTGGCCTTCGCCTGTCCAGCTGAGAGACTGCCCTCCAGACCCAGCCATGTCCGCCCCCAAGTCGCGAGATGTTCCCGATCAACGACCAGCGGCGGCATATCCCTCAAATCGGCCAATGGCACTCCAATCGCTCAACAGCGGCTAAGAATCGCGGGGCATGATCAGCTTAACGGAGGGAAACACGATCAGCGACGACGTTCCGGCTGGCCCACGAAGCGGTCGGACCTAAGGCCAAGAATAGGCTTGGAAATGAGATTCGGCGGCTACATCACCTTTGAAACCAGTTCGCTGACCGCGCCGTAGCCGGCGTCCGGCGGCAGGACCAGCATGCGGCCGTCGGGACCGTCGGTGATCTTCGGCTCTACCGTGACCAGGGTGCGCGCCCGGGCCCGCGCGATGGCGTCGGCGGCGCCGGTCGCCTCGGCCAGCAGCCGCAGGTTCATCCTGGTCGGAAAGATCACCTTGCGCTCGCCGAGTTCGCCAAGTCGCAGCGCTTCGCGCGGTTCGATCCATTCGGCGTCGACCGTCTCCCAGCCATCGCAGAGCGCCAGTTGGTCGGGCGGGGCGACGGCCACATAGAACCAGGTATCGAAACGTTTGGGCGTCAGCGGCGGGGTGATCCAGCGGGCGAATACCGACAGGGCCTCCAGCTCGAGCCGCAGATCCAGCTCCCTGACCAGATCGACAAAGGCGCGCCGATCGGCGGCGACCTCGCCGCGCGCGGCGGCGGCCCGTTCGTCGCCGCGAAACGCCGTTCCATCGGCATGGCGAGCCAGCAGTATGCCAGTCTCCTCATAGGCTTCGCGAAGGGCGGCGATGCGAAGCGCGCGCTTGTGGGGCTGGCTGGCGGCCCAGCCGGTCACCCGGGTTTCCCAGGCGCCGTCGTGATCGCCGGCGTGGGTCTTGCCGCCCGGAAAGACCAGGGCGCCGGCGGCGAAATCGATCTGGTGGTGACGCTTGACCATCAGCACCTCGAAGGCCGGCGCGTCGCGCAGCAAGAGGATGGTGGCGGCCGGAAGGATCGGCGCGGCGGGGGTCTGGTCGGGCATGGGCGCGAGCGTGCCTGGAAAACCGCGCGCGGGGCAAGGTCAAAGCGCGCCGTTAACGATGCCCGGTAACCCAACCACAACCGGGCGCGGTGCAAGGTGGCGACTAATCTAGAGGAGCCAGACCGTTGACCAGCCTTCCTTCTCCCGGCCACCGACCGACATCGGCGGCGGCGCTGTCGCTCGATGCCCAGGCGGCCTTGCTGCCCCAGGCGCTGGGCCTGTTCGCCGTCAGCCTGCCGATCTTCGTCTGGGCCGGGTCATTCGCTCACAACGCGGTGTTCATGGCCCTGACCTTCGCGGTATTCGCGATCAACTGGGGCGCGTTTTACGTGGTGGTCAACTGGACGCGGCGCGAGGCGGCGGCCGACGTCGCCCTGCGCTTGCGCATCCACATCGCCAGCGGCCTCTTATGGGCTCTCGCCGTCGGCCAGATCGCCGCCTTCGGCGCCGGCGCCGGCGCGGCGCGCGAGCCGATCCTGATGACCGCGGTGGCGGCCGGCGTGATCTGCATCTTCTTCACGGCCCCCTGCCTGCCCTCGTTGCTGATTGTCGGCCCGGCGGCCATGGCGGGCCCGCTGCTGGCGCTGATGTCCCGGCCCGAGTCGCGCGGCGAGGGCGCTCTGGCGTGGGGGGCCTTCGCCCTGGCTTTCGCCCTCTGCCTGATCCTCAACCAGAACCTGCGACGCCAGTTCGCCATGACCGCCGAGCGGGAGGCTCTCGTCGAGGCGCGTGAGGAGTCGCTGCAAAGCGCCGAGCGCCTGGCGCGCTCGAAATCCGATCTGGTGGCGACGCTGTCGGACGAAATCCGCAACGGGCTGGCCGGGGTGATCAACGTCCTCGCCGCCGCCGGTCAGGGGCCGCGCGCGGCGCCATCGCGCGAGCAGATGGCCAGCGCGCTGGCCGCCGCCAGGGAGCTGGTCACCGTCCTCAACGCCACGCTGGACAGCGAAAACGCCGAGGCGGGACGTCTGCGGGTCGACGCCGCGCCGTTCGACCCGGTCGGACTGGTCCGCGACATCGTCCCGGCCACGCGCGCCCAGGCGATGGCCAAGGGCCTCGAGTTCTCGCTGTTCGTCGAGCCCGAGCTGGAGGCCGCCGGCGGGTCGGCCCGCGCCGATGGCGCGCGGGTCCGCCAGGTGCTGGCCAACCTCCTGGGCAACGCGGTCAAATACACCGTTCGCGGCCGCATCGAGGTGCGGATCGAGCGACGGGGCGACGACCGCGTCGCCATCGCCATCGCCGACACCGGCCCTGGACTGTCGACCGAGGAACTGGAGCGCGCCTTCCAGCCGTTCCGCCGGATCGAACGCACCAGCGCCGGCGTGCCCGGCGCGGGCCTCGGTCTTTCGCTGTCGCGCCAGCTAAGCGAGCTGATGCAGGCGCGGCTGGCCGCCCAGTCAGCCATCGGCGTCGGCAGCTGCTTTACGCTGGAGCTGCCCTACGAGGCGCGCACGGCGGCGGCGACGCACAATCCAGACGAGGCGGCGACGGCCTCGTTCTCGACGCGGGGCGGATTACGGGTGCTGGTCGCCGATCCCGACAGCCTCGGCGCGGCGATGCTGCGGGCCACCCTTGAACAGCTCGGCCATCAGGTCGTCCATGCCCAGAGCGCCCACCGCGCCCTCGACCTCGCCAAGGCCTGCGACTTCGACGTGGCGTTCGTCGGCGCCCGCCTGACGCAAGAAGCCGGCGTCAACCCCGTCGAGACCATCCGCGCCGCCGGCGGCCCGGCTGGAGCGACGCCCATCGTCGCGGTCATCGGCGGCGATCCGCAGGAAGCCCGCGACTGTCTGGACGCCGGCGCCGATTGCATCATGCGCATGCCGGCGAGCATCGGCGGCGTCGCCCGCGCCCTGGCCGAGGCGGCGGCGTCATCGCGCAATGTGGCGCCCGCCGCGCCGGCCCCCCTCGCCCTGGTGGCTTCCGCGCGGCGCTGACCGCGCGCGCCCCTTCTCTTATTCCGCCGGCGCCGCCACTATGGCTGGCGACGATAAAGCAGCGGGAGATCAGCGTGCTCGAAGGTGTGAAAGTGGTCGAGTTCTCGACCTATGTCGCCGGGCCCAGCGCCGCGATGGTCATGGCCGACTGGGGCGCTGAGGTGATCAAGATCGAGAGCAAGGGCGGCGATCCGACCCGCCACACCTTCGCCGGCCAGCCGCATCTCGAGGGCAACCCGGTGTTCGAGTTCGAAAACCGCGGCAAGCGCGGCGCGGTCATCGATATCTCGAAAGCCGCGGGGCGCGAGGCCCTGATCCGGATCCTGGCCGGCGCCGACATCTTCATCACCAACCTGCGGCCAAGCGCGCTCAAACGCGCCCGTCTCGACTACGACAGCGTCAAGGCCGCGCTGCCCGGCCTGATCTATTGCAGCGTCTCCGGCTACGGCCTTGAGGGCGAGGGCGCCAATGCTCCCGCCTTCGATATCGCCGCCTTCTGGACCCGCGCCGGGGTGGCCGCCGCCGGCCTTCCCCGGGACGTCGAACCGTTTCCCTGCCCAGCCGGCATGGGCGACGAGGTCTGCGCCCTGGCCACGGTGTCGGCGGTGCTGGCGGCGGTGGTCGAGAAGGCCAGGACCGGAACCGGCCGGCTGGTGGAAACCTCGCTGATCCGCGCCGGCGTTTTCGCCGTCGGCTGGCAGACCTCTATCCAGCTCAAATGGGGCAAGCTCGCCGCACCGAGATCTCGCAAGGCCGCGTTCAATCCCCTTTCCAACTACTTCGCCACCGCCGACGGCCGATGGCTATGCACCCTGACGCGCCACGGGGCCGACGACTGGACGGCCATCGCCACTGCCGCCGGCCGTCCCGAGCTGCTGGCCGACGAGCGGTTTTCTACGCCCAGGGCCCGATCGGCCAATGTCGAAGCCCTGGTCGAGGCCCTCGATGAAGGCTTTGGGGCCTTGACCCTTGCCCAGGCCGGCGAGCGGCTGACCAGGGCCGACGTCATCTGGGCGCCCCTGCAGGCGGCGCGCGATGTCGTCGAAGACCCCTGGGCCATCGCCGCGGGCTGTTTTGTCGACGTCGAGGATGGCGAGGGCCGGAAATTCCGCGCCCCCGCTTCGCCCGCCCGTTTTCCTGGCTCGAGCGATGGGCCAAGCCGTCCCGCCCCCGCCCTGGGCCAGCACACCCGAGAAGTCCTCGGGGAAGCCGGCTATGCCCCGGCCGAGATCGACGGCCTGATAGCGCAAGGCGCGGTGGTGTAGAGAGGCCCGGCACCGCCGTTCTCTTCCCCCTCTACCGCTAGGGGATGCATACATCGACACGGGCGCGCCCCAAGAAACCTTCTCCCAGAGGGAGAAGGAGGGCCCCGCCGCCCCCCGGGTCGCGCCGCTTTGCGCGGCCCGCCCGAGGGCAGGCTCAGGCGGTGGGAAGATGAGGGGTTAGACTGCCGCCCGCGTAACCCCTCACCGTCCCACGCCCTGACGGGCGCGGGCCCCTCCCTCTCCCTATGGGAGAGGTGTTTGGAGGGCCGGTCGTCGAGATGTGTGAATCGACTAGCCTCTACCTGAGGGAAACCATCCGCGGCGCTTTTGTTTGCGCCGTGACGAAGGGGGCCTTGCAGCGCCTGAAGAACAGGGGAGAAGGCTTGCCCCCTAGACCCGTCTGCGTGCGTGGGGCGTGTTGCTGGCCAACATCGGGGCGCCGTCGGCCTGTTCGCGGCCGCGCAGGGTGAACACCGGAGCGGGCTCGCTCCGCCGCAGGCCCTGGGAGCGCCTGGCCGCCGCATAACGCAGGAAGGTCGCGTCGCCGCCTTGGCTGGCGGGGGCCGGCGTCGTGGTCAGATCGGCGTAGAGCTCCGCCGCCGTCAGGCTCCTGCCGGCGCGACGAAAGATGGTCGGATTGGTGCGAGCGGGCGCGGGAAACAGCGCGGCGGCGTCGGCCTCGGGGTTCACGCGCACCGCCTCGATTAGCCGCGCCGTGCCGTCCTGGCCCAGGAAGTGCGCGACATAGAGCTCTCCCGGCGTCGGATTGCGGCCGATTTTCTGCCGCAGCCATGCGGCATGGTCGGCGGCCATCTCCCCGGCCATCAGGGCCGCCGCGTGCGGATCGAGGCGAAGAGCCATCACCGCCCTGCGCGCCTCGGCATCGACGGTGCGATAGCGGCCATCGGGCGCCCTGACGATCAGCTCGGCATAGCGGGCATAGCCGTGTTCGGCCCCGTGCCGTTTCAGCGTCGCCAGCCAAGTCTGTTCGACGAACTGGAACAGACCGACCGCCGAGGAGCTCTGGGCTCGCGCGGCGGGGTCGAAACCGCTCTCGCGCCTCGCCGCTCCGAGCAGGAAACCGAAATCAACGCCCGTCGCGTCGGCCGCGCGAAGTATAGCCACGTCGACGACGCCCTGGGGATGAAGAACCATGGCCCTTTCGTGGCCCCGTCAGGGTTAAGACCAGCTTAAACCTGTCTTATCTCAACTTAATCGCGCCAGCGCAGGAACAGCCGATCGCCCCTGATCTCGGTCGATTCTAGGCGGGCGAAAAACGGCTGGCCCAGCAATGAGCTGTCCATCGCTGCGCCGTTCACGGTAACGGCAATGTGTGAAAACGCGATCGGACCGATGTCCAGTTCGCCCAGGATCAGCGCGGCGCCGCGGCCGGTTCCGTTGGCCGTCTCGTAGGCGCGGTTGAAGTTGAGGGCGCTCACATCGACGCCCAGCCGCCTGGCGTCGGCGGGGCTGAGTACGATGTCGCTGGCGCCGGTATCGATCAGGAAACGCACCGGCGCGCCGTTGACGGTCCCGATGACATAGAAGGCGCCGTCGTCGCTCCTGGTGACGACCAGGGTGCGCGCCTTCGTGGCCACGGCATAGCCAGGGACCATCTCCGAGCGAACCCTCAGGGCGACCGCCTTGAGCTCGCCGCGGAAACTGACGGCCACGGCGAAAACCGCGACGATGCCAATCCAGATGACCGCGTTGCGCGCCGCCTCGCGGAGCCTGAGCCGCCGGCCAAAGACCAGGCCGCTCAGAACAAGCGCGAGGAAGCCCAGGTAATAGCCGGCCCGCGCCCACTCGTCGCCGCTGAACTGGCGTGGAAACAGTCGCCTCAGTTCCCAGAAACCGGCCGCCGCCGCGGCGACAAGCGCCAGCCAGACGATCAGGCGATAACGGCGCGGCCGGGTGCGGGGCCCTTGGCCGCCCCACGGCCCATCCTCATCGGACATCGCCCCTCCCGTTCGCGCTCACTTTACATCCGCCTCGCCCGGCAAGGCGACAGCGGCGCCGGCGAACGGGTCATCGTCGCGGCCCCGCCCGGTCAGGCGTGCGGCGAGCCCCTGCGCGATCAGGGGCGCGAGCAACCAGCCGTTGCGGCGCGCGCCGACGGCCAGCCACACCCCGGCCGCCTCGGATCGGCCAACCAGCGGCAGGCCGCCGGCGGTGGCGGCCCGCACGCCCGCGCGGGCGGTCACCGTCGCGCCGGCGAGGCAGGGCGCGAACGCGATCGCCTGGCCGATCAGCCGCTGGACGACCGCGGCGTCGATCTCGCGGTCGGCCCTGCCGATCTCCATGCTCGAGCCGATCAAGGCCCCGCCCGGCGATGGGCAGATGTAGCCGTCGTTCAGCCGCACGACCGGGCCGCTCAGCGGATGGCCCGGCGCGCGCAGGATGTGCCCCTTGACCGGCATCAGGCCGGCTAGCTCCGGCGCGACGTCGACGAGACTTCGCGAAGCGCCGGTCGCGACAACCAGGGCGTCGACCGCCAGCTCCCTGCCGTCGGCGAGCCGCGCGCGGCCGGGTTCGAAGCCGTTCACCGCCCGGGCGATGGTTCGCACGCCAAGCGCGTGGCCGGCGGCGCGCAGGGCGACAAGCGCGAGGTCGGCTTCGAGCCGCCAGTCCTCATCGGTCCATAACCCGCCCTGCCCTGCCGCCAGCCAGGGGAGGCGCCGCCGGGCCTCCGCCGGCGAAAGCGCCGTCAGGCTGATGCCGAGACTGCGTCCCGCGTCCGCCCAGGCGGCGAGATTGTCGGGCGCGCCGACAGCCATGGCGCCGGCGCGGTCGAGGACCAGGCCGATCGATCCGGCCAGCTTTGGCCACAGGTCCCTGGCCCGGCGCATCAGCGCCAGACGCGGGGCGGAGAGATCGTCGAAGATCGCCTCGAAGGCGGGGGCCAGCATCCCCGCGGCCAGGCCCGAGGCATTGTCGCCCAGCGCAGCCGGGTCGGCCAAGGTCACCTGCGCGCCCGCTCTGGCAAGCGCCAGCGCGGTGACTGAACCGACCGCTCCGCCTCCGGCGATCAGCACCCGCAAGGTCGGGCGACCGGTCATCGCCGGAGGCCGTGACCGGGGCCCCAGTCCAGCTGCTGGTCAAGGATCACAAGGCGGTGGCAGCGCTGTTCGATCAGTTTGAAGCCGCCTCGAGCGACCGCGCCGCACTCTCGGCCGGCGCCGGAGCGGCGCGGCCGAGGATCAGGTCGGCGGCCTTTTCGGCGATCATCATCGTCGCGGCGTTGGTGTTCCCGCCGATCAGGGTCGGCATCACCGAGGCGTCGACGACGCGCAGGCCGGCCAGGCCTCTTGCCTTGAGCGAACCGTCGACCACGGCCATGGCGTCATCCGCCATGCCCATGCGGCAGCTTCCGACCGGATGGTAGATGGTTTCGGCCGAACGGCGAATCCAGGCATCGATATCCTCGTCGCTCGAGATTTCATCGCCTGGCTCGATCTCGGCCCCCCTGATGGCGGTCAGGGCCTGTTGGCGGGCGACGTCGCGGACGATGGCGACGCCCGCCCGAAGCGCCCGGCGATCTTCCTGGGTGGCCAGGTAGCCGGCGAAGATAGCCGGATCGTCGAGGGGGTCGGACGAACGCAGGCCGATCCGGCCCCGGCTTTCCGGTCGCAACTGGCAGACGTGCACGGAAAAGCCGTCCTTGGCCACCGACTGCTTGCCGTGGTCCTTCATGATCGCCAGCACGCAGTGGAGCTGCAGGTCGGGCGTCTCCAGATCGGGCCGCGATTTCAGGAACGCGCCGGCCTCGAGGAAATTCTGCCGCCCAGAGCCCTGGCCGAACAGCATGTAGCCAAGGCCCGTGGTCAGGCGGTTGAGACCCTTGCTGTAGGAGTAGGCGGTCTTCACCCCCGGCGTCTCCCACGAAAGGATCACGTCGAGGTGGTCCTGCAGATTGGCCCCGACACCCTTGAGTTCGTGCGTCGGCTTGACCCCCGCAACGGTCAGGGCCGCCGGGTCGCCGATGCCCGAAAGCTGCAGTATATGCGGCGACTGGACCGCCCCGGCGCTGAGCAGCACCTCGCGCTCGGCCCGCGCCTGCTGCATCGATCCGGACTGGATGAACTCGACGCCGACGACGCGGCCCTTCTCGATCATCAGGCGCGTGGTGCGCGCGCCGGTCAGGGCGGTCAGGTTCGGCCGCGTCAGCGCCGGATGCAGATAGGCGCTGGCTGCGCTCCACCGCCGGCCGTTCTTGATGGTCAGTTGATAAGACCCGAAACCTTCCTGCTCCGCGCCGTTGAAATCGTCGGTGAGCGGATGGCCGGCCTGGGCGCCCGCCTTGATGAAACCCGAATAGATCGGACTGCGCGACGCGGCCCTGGAGACATGCAGCGGCCCCGATGCGCCATGATAGGCGTCGCCGCCGCCTTCCAGCCCCTCCGAGCGCATGAAGTAGGGCAACACGTCGGCATAGCCCCAGCCGGGAAGGCCCATCTGCCGCCACTGGTCGAAGTCGCGCGCGTGGCCGCGGATATAGACCATGCCGTTGATCGACGACGACCCGCCCCAGCCGCGGCCCCTCGGCCACCAGAGCCGCCGATTATCCAGGTGTGGCTCCGGCTCGGTCCAGAACCCCCAGTTGTAGTCGCCCTTGGCCGAGATCAGCGAACCGACCCCCGCCGGCATCCGAACCAGGATGGAACTGTCCTTGCCCCCGGCCTCGAGCAACAGGACCCGGCTGGTTGGATCGGCCGAAAGCCGATTGGCCAGCACGCACCCCGCCGATCCGGCGCCGATGATGATGAAGTCGTACGTCTCGCCGGCCATGGACATCCTTGCAGGTGTGACAGGCGGTCACCCTAGCAAGCCGCGGCGCGTTTGCCAGCGCAAGGCGCCTTCTCGATGACCGCTTGGCCCATCGCCGCAAGGGTCCGCAAGACCGTGGTCTTGCCGCACCCAGGCGCGCCAGTGAGGATGAAGCGTTGCATGGTCAGGATCCGATGGGGTCGAGGTGAAATACTCTTTCTTCCGTCCGCCCCCGCCTTCGCTAGGGGATGCACACGTCTCGACGAGTGCTCTATCGAACACCTCTCCCAAAGGGAGAGGGAGGGGCCCGCGCCCTGAAGGGCGTGGGACGGTGAGGGGTTACGCGGCGTGCATTCTAACCCCTCATCTTCCCACCGCTTTCAGCGGCGGGCCCCTCCTTCTCCCTATGGGAGAAGGGTTTTTGAAACTGGACCCCCGCCTTCGCGGGAGGAGCGGACTGGTCTATCCCAGCGGTTGCCTTCGACCGCCGCGGCGCAGACCGACGAACGCCACGTCGATCAGCCGCCGGGGGTGCAGGCCGTCTACCTGTCCAAGGAACGGCGGGTGGATCGAATAGCCGATCAAGGCCTGGACGGTCGGCGAAAGCGCGCCGGCGCCCTCACCCACCGACATCATCATGTTTTCCTGCTGGCGAAGCCAGGGCTGGCAGAACTGGGTGGTGACCCCGAGCCTGGGCGCCGCGCCGGCGTTGTCCGCCCCGCGATGGGTGAGATTGCCGGGAAACACCAGCAGCGATCCGGGCGGCGCCACCGCCTTGACCGCGCCCGCCTCGAAACCGGCCGGCCGCGGGGCGCCCCAGCGATGGCTGCCCGGGATCAGTTCGGTCGCGCCGTTGTCTTTCGTAAACCCATCGAGGCTCCAGACGGCGCTGACCCCGTTGGCCGCGCGCGGCATCGCTTGGCGATAGAAGCCGTCGTCGATGTGCCACGACTGGGCCGTCTCGCCGGCGAAGATCTGGATGGCGATGTGGGCCGAAAGCAGAAAGTTGGCCTCGAGCAGCCGTCCGGCCAATCCCAGGAACAGCGGGTGCTCGACCAGCACGGCGCTGGCCGGCGCGTGGGCGAGCAGCGCATAGACCCGCTTGGTGGTGAAGCCCTCGAAATCGTTGCGCCCGCGCGGCGTCGCCTCGAGCACCGGATCGAGCTCCTCTCTGATCGCGGCGATCTCGCCGGCGCCGATCAGGGCCGGAAACAGCAGATAGCCCTCCCGATCCATCTGCGCGCCCAGCGCGTCGAGGGGCTCAGCGGCGTCGGCGAAGGTCGCCTCGCGCATCATCGGCCCTTCCAGTTCGGCGGCCGCTTTTGCGAAAACGCCCGGGGTCCCTCGACGAAGTCTTCCGAGGCGAACAGGGCCGCGACCGGCTCATAGCGGTTCTGGCCCCTGATCGCGGCCTCGAGGCTCGGCTCGTCGAGACCGCGGAGGACCGCAGCCTTCGAGGCGCGAACCGACATCGGGCTGCACTCGGCGATCAGCGCCGCCCAGCGCCGCGCCGCCGCCATCAGCTCGGCTGGGGCGACCACCTCATTGACGAATCCCAGTTCAAGGCCTTCCCGCGCGCCGACCCGCCGGCCGGTGAGGATCATGCCCATGGCCCGCTTCAGCCCGATCGTCCTTGGCAGGCGGTGCATGCCACCGGCCAGCGCCGCCAGGCCCACCCGGGGTTCCGGCAGGGCGAAGACGGCGGTTTCGGCGGCGATGATGATGTCGCAGGCCAGCGCGACCTCGAAGCCGCCGCCCATGGCCACGCCGTTCACCGCCGCGATCAGTGGCTTGGTCAGGTCGAAGCGCGAGGTGATCCCGGCGAAGCCCGAAGGTGGCGAGCGCATCTCCCCGCCGGCCGCCTGGTGCTTGAGGTCGTTGCCGGCCGAAAAAGCCCGCTCGCCCGCGCCGGTGACGATCCCAACCCACTGCTCCGGGTCGGCGGCGAAGGCGTTCAGCGCCTCGTCCATCTCGAAGTGCATCGGCGAGTGGACCGCGTTCATCACCTCCGGGCGATTGAGGGTGATGACCGTCACCGGTCCGTCCCGCTCGACGTTTATGAACTGGTAGGCCATTCTCGCCTCCTTGCCGCGTCGCCGTCAGGGAGCGGCTTTCAATTCGACCCGCACGACGTTGCGCACGCTGCGGAAGGGCTTGCGGTCGCCATCGACGACCAGCCGGTAGGCGCCTTCCTTGGCGGCCAGGGGCCCGCCCTCGGCCCTGTCGGCGATGATCGCCGCGCCCCTGTGCAGTTCGCTGTCGGTCTCGGCCAGGGACATCAGGCCGCTGAACCCGTCGGCCCCGGTGACCAGTACATAGTCCTTGACCGGCTTGCCGTGCAGCCGCGCGCCGGCCGGCGCATCGATGAGGCGCAGGATCGAGGTCAGGGTTGCGCCTTCATAGCTTTTGGCCGTGGCGCCTTCACCGAGTGTCGCCTTGGCGCGCGGCAGGTCGGCGAAGTCCTTCGGCGTCAGGGTGACCGTGTGGCCGTCCAGCCCGACCACGGCGATGTCCTGCGCCGCGCAGGCCAGGGGCGCGCCGATCAGCGCCACGGCGATGATGGAGGCAATGGCGAGGTTCATCGTTTCAGGTTCCAGCCGCCGCAGAGGCGCGCTCACGCATCGCGCCAAGCCACCGGGTGAGATGGACCAGATCCTCGGGAACCTGGAAGCGCACCATGCGCGCGAAATCCATGCCGATAAAGAGTACGCCGTCGGCCATGGTCACCCGGTCCGCCGCGATCCAGCGGCTCTCGCCAAGCTGGCGATCGAAAATCTTCAGCGACCGTTCGGCGCTGGCGCGGTTGCTGGCGGCCGTTTCCGGGACCTGGGTCTCCAGCGCGGCAAGCGCCGGATGACCGTGCCGCACCGCCATCATCAGCGGCGTGGCGGCCATCATCTCGCAGCGGCGCAACCACATCTCGATCACCGCCGTCTCCTTGGGCCCATCGCCGAACAGGTTCGGCGTCGGATAGAGCGCTTCGAGATAGCGGCAGATGGCCACCGACTCGGTGATCGTCGTGCCATCGTCCATGGTCAGGGCCGGCACGTTCGGCAGCCCGGTCCGCGCCAAATATTCCGCTGTCCTGTGGGCTCCCCCGAACAGGTCGACATCGATGATCTCGATGTCCTCGATGCCCTTTTCCGCCATCAGCCAGCGAACGCGCCGGGGGTTGGGCGCGCGGCGGCTGTCGTAGAGCTTCATTTCGGAGCCCTCTTATCTTTCCCCGGCGCATGGAAGCCGGTGTAAGGCTAAGACCTATCCTGGGCTAAGGCGGCGGAGCGATGCAAGACGTCGGAGTCGATACGGCCCCCAGCGCCCCCCGCGACAGTCTTTCGGCTCTGCTGTGCCTCGGCGTGCTGGCCTATGTCGGCGAGACGTTGCTGCACGAGGCGGTTGGCCACGGCGGCATGTGCCTGGCGACCGGCGGCCGCGTCACCGCTCTGGCGCCGCTTTGGATGCGTTGCAGCGTCGTCACCCCGGTCATGATCCTTTGCGGCCCGGCGATCAACTTTTTCGCTGGCGGACTGCTCTTCGCCGTGCTGCGCTACGCCCCTCCAAGCGGTGCGGCGGCGCGCGAGTTTCTCTGGCTGAGCTTTGCCTTCAACCTGCTGGTGGCCTTCGGCTATCTGGTCGTCGGCGGCGCGTCGGGATTTGGCGACTGGGGCGTGCTCCTCGCCGGCGTTCGCCCGGCGATCCTTTGGCGCCTTCCGGCGGTTCTGGTCGGCGCAGCCGGCTATTACGCCGCCCTGATCGTGGCCGCGCGCCTCTATGGGCGGCTGAATGGAGCGGGAGCGTTTGCCCAGGGGCGACTGCTCGGCAGGACTCTGGTTGCGTCGGCGGGCGCGGCGATCGTCGCCTGCGCGGCGGAGATCGCCGGCGGCCGCCTGGCGGCGGGCCCCCTTGTCCTGGCTCTCGGCTGCACCCTGGCCGTCGGCGCCAGCCTTACGAGAATTGGCGGCTTTACCAGGGCGCGGAATCCTGGCCAGGCGACCTTGACCCCCATCCGCGCCTCGCCTTGGCTGCTGGCGGCAGGGGTTGCTGTCGCCCTGGTGTTCATCTTCGTAGTCGGTCCAGGGTTCGACGCCAGCAGCGCCGCCGCTGGGGTCACCCCGACAGGGGTCGCATGGCCACACCGCAGATGAGCACGGTCCCGTCATCGCGCGCCAGCCCAAGCTTTCGGCCGCGATCAAGGACGGCGTCGACGTCGTCGACGACCAGATCCAGGCCGACGACGCCGGTTGCATCGGCGTCGACCGGCGGCACGAAGCGAATCGCCTCGCCGTCCAGGGCGATTTCGAACACCTCGCCATCATGGGCCAGCGGCCTTTCCAGCAGCATCGCCCACCGCTCGGCAGCGGCCATCGGATCGCGGTGCTGCAAGGTGACGGCGGTCAGGCCGAGCGTGGTTTCGCTTTCGAAGCCGCGCCAGTTCGCTCCGGCGGGGGGCCAGTCGCTGAGCGGTTCGCGCCAGCCGGCGTCGCCCTCGACGCTGTCGATCGACAGCAGCACGCCGGCGCAATCGGCCGGGTGAAAATGGGTGAAGCGATAGCGCCCCTCGCCACGGTTGCGGGCGATGGCCCTCACCCCTGCGCGGGCCAGCCGCTCTGCGTGGAGGCCGGCGTCGGCGTCTTGAAGGATGACCATGTAGCCGGCGTCGCCGCCACGCCGGGCGAGGTACCTGGCGCCCGAAGCGTCATCGCGCAGCGGTTCGAGCACCTCGATGAACTCTCCGCCCGCCGGCAGGACCGCATTGGCCAGGCCAAAGACGCCGACCATCGGATCGCGAAAGGCCACCTTCAGCCCAAACACCTGCTCGAGCGCACGAGCCACCGGCGCGATTCTTTGGGCGATCAGGGCCACCTGCCTCAGGCGCATCAGTCGTCTCCGAGTTCGTCGAGCAGGGCCTGGGTGTGTTCGCCCAGCCTTGGCGGGTGCAGGCGAACGTTGGCCGGGGTGGCCGAGAACTTCAGCGGCGGCCGCATGCCGATATAGGCCCCCGCCTCTGGATGTTCATAGCGCTCGAAGAAACCGACGGCGGCCAGATGCGGATCGTCCTGCAGGTCGTCCAGCCGGTTCATCCTGACCACCGGGATCTGCAGGGGCTTGAGCAGGGAAAGCCATTCATCCGTGGTCCGCGTCCGGGTGACCTCGTCGACCAGCGTGTAGAGTTCGCGCACATGGGCCGAGCGGGTCTTGTAGTCGGAAAAGCGCGGGTCGCGGGCGATAGTTTCAGTCCAGCCTGCGATTTCGAAGAACTGATCCCATTGCTGATCCGTATACGGAAGAAGCCCGATATAGCCATCCTTGGTCGGGAACGGCTTGCGCTGCGGATTGGCCACCCGAGGATAGGCCCACTGGCCGGTCGGCGGATCGTAGACGTGGCCATAGAAGTGTTCCGCCAGATTGAAGCTGGTCACGCATTCGAGCATCGGAACCTCGACGAACTGGCCCTCGCCGGTGCGCGCTCGATGATAGAGGGCCGCGAGGATCGCCTGGGTCAGGAAAAGCCCGCTGACCTTGTCGGCCACCAGGCTGGGCAACAGCCGCGGCGTCTCGTCACCATCCACGCGGCTGAGCAGGTCTGCGAAGCCCGACGCCGACTGGATCAGATCGTCGTAGGCCGGCTCGCCGGCGTAGGGGCCGTCCGCGCCATAGCCTGCGGCATGGGCATAGACGATGTCGCGCCGCAGCGCCCTGACCGCCTCATAGTCGAGCCCGAGCCGCTTCAAGCCCTCATAGCGCACCGACGCGCAGAACACATCGCAGGTCTTGATCAGTCGGCGCAGCGCCGCGACGGCCTTCTCCTCCCGCAGATCGAGCAGCATCGAGCGCTTGTTGCGGTTGATGGTCATGTAGATCGGGCCAAGATCGAGAGGTGCGGCATCGGGAACCCGGCCGGCCCAGCGCATGATGTCCCCGCCCCCGCCCCGCCGGCCGCCCGGAAACTCGACCTTGATCACGTCGGCGCCCAAGTCGCCGAGCATCGCCGTGGCGTAGGCGCCGAAGACCACGCTGGTCATGTCGAGAATGCGCACGCCCCGCAAGGGTCCGGTGGCGTGCGCCGCCAAGGTTTTGGTCGCGGTCAAGCTGGCGCCCCCTCTCTTCGCGACTCGCGATGTGCCAGCGCCCGGAACTGGAGTCGATGCTCGTCCACGGCGTCTATCATGGCATGGCGGACGTTCTGCCGAGCAAAAATACACCACTTGGGTATGGTCCAAGCTCTGACGGGCAGAACCGGCAAATTCGTCGCGTGGGTATATCCGATGACCGACCCTGAACAGGACTTCGAGCCCGAAGTCGCCGATGGCGGCGCGAAAGCCATCGATCCCGTTTGCGGAATGACAGTCGACCCGGCCAAGACATCACACCATGCTGATCGCGGCGCCCATGCCTACCATTTCTGTTCAGCCGTCTGCCTGGCCAAGTTCCAGGCCGATCCAGATCGCTATCTGAACGTGAAGTCCGCCGCCCCTGCCCCGGAAGGCGCGATCTACACCTGCCCGATGCATCCCCAGATTCGCCAAGTCGGGCCGGGGCTGTGTCCGATCTGCGGCATGGCGCTGGAGCCGGAGACGATCACCGCCGATGGCGGCCCCAATCCTGAGCTGGCCGACATGTCCCGCCGGTTCTGGATCGGCCTGATTTTTGCCGCTCCGGTATTCGCGCTGGAGATGGGCGGTCATGTCTTGGGCCATCGATTCATGCTCGAGCCTCGCCTTTCGAACTGGATCCAGCTGGGCTTGGCGAGCCCGGTCGTGCTGTGGGCAGGATGGCCGTTCTTTCAGCGCGGCTGGGCCTCACTGGTGTCGCGCAAGCTGAACATGTTCACCCTGATCGCCATGGGCGTCGGTGTCAGTTTCGCCTACAGCCTCGTCGGGGTCCTCGCGCCGGACGCCTTTCCGCAGGCGTTCAGGGGCGCGGACGGGGCTGTCCCGGTCTACTTCGAGCCGGCGGCGGTAATTACCGTGCTCGTACTTCTGGGCCAGGTTCTGGAACTGGGCGCGCGCGCGCGGACCAACGGCGCGATCAAGGCTCTGCTCAATCTCGCCCCGAAGATGGCGCGCCGCCTGCGTGAGGACGGGACTGACGAAGAGGTCAGCCTGGACCTGGTAAATGTCGGCGACCGGTTGCGCGTGCGACCGGGCGAGAAGGTCCCGGTCGATGGCGAACTGGTCGAGGGGCGGGTCTCCATCGACGAATCCTTGATCACCGGCGAATCCATGCCGGCGACCAGGGTCCCGGGCGACAGGGTCATCGCCGGCTCGATCAACAAGACCGGCTCGTTCGTCATGCGGGCTCAGAAAGTCGGCGCCGACACCCTGCTCTCACAGATCGTCCAGATGGTCGCCAAGGCGCAGCGCAGCCGCGCGCCGATCCAGCGGCTGGCCGATCAGGTTTCCGGCTGGTTCGTGCCGGCGGTGATCGCCGCAGCCCTGATCGCCGCCGCGGTGTGGGCGCTCGCCGGCCCACAACCGCGCTTCGCCTATGCCCTCCTGGCCGCCGTCTCGGTGCTGATCATCGCCTGCCCCTGCGCGCTCGGGCTGGCGACGCCGATCTCAATCATGGTCGGCGTCGGTCGCGGGGCGCAGGCCGGGGTGCTGATCAAGAATGCGGAGGCCCTCGAGCGCCTGGAGAAGGTCGATACGGTGGTCGTAGACAAGACCGGCACCCTCACCGAGGGGCGGCCATCCGTGACCACCATCCATACGGCGCAAAATATCGAAGAGGGCGAACTGTTGCGCCTCGCGGCGAGCCTGGAACGCGGCAGCGAACATCCTTTGGCCGAGGCCATACTGCGCGTGGCCAAGGACCGGGGCATGACGCTCTCCGAGGCAACGGACTTCGACGCGCCGGTCGGTCGGGGCGTGGCCGGAACGGTGGATGGCCGCAAAGTCATCCTGGGCAATTCGCGGTTCTTCACCGAGCGGGGTTTGTCGACGCAGACAATGGAGGTGAAGGCGGAAGCCCTGCGCGGTGAAGGCGCGACGGCGATCTTCGTCGGCGTCGATGGCGTCTTGGCGGGCCTACTCGGCATCGCCGACCCGGTCAAAGCAACTACCCAAAGCGCGATCACCGCGCTCAAGGCCGATGGTATCCGGCTGGTGATGATGACCGGGGACAACCTCACTACCGCTCAGGCGGTGGCCAAACGGCTGGGGCTGGATGAGATCGAGGCCGACGTCCTGCCCCAGGACAAGGCGGCGGTGGTTGAAAAGCTGCGCGCGCAGGGCCGGGTGGTGGCCATGGCGGGCGATGGCGTCAACGACGCCCCGGCGCTGGCGGCGGCCGATGTCGGCGTGGCCATGGGCGCGGGCGCGGATGTGGCCATCGAGAGCGCCGGGATAACCCTGTTGAAGGGAGACCTCGAGGGCCTGGTGCGGGCGCGCACCCTCTCGCGGGCGGTGATGGCCAACATCCGCCAGAACCTCGCCTTCGCGTTCATCTACAACGTGGCCGGGGTGCCGATCGCCGCGGGCGCGCTCTACCCTGCGTTCGGGCTGCTGCTCTCGCCGGCCATCGCCGCGGCGGCCATGGCGCTCTCGTCGGTGAGCGTAATCGGCAATGCGCTGCGGCTGCGAGCGGTCAAGCTGTGAAGTGCGCGGCGCCGCGGGTCGCTCAACGGCTGTGACGCGCGCGCGTCGCCGCGGGCATGGCCTGTTGCATGGGGGCGCCGCTGCCCGTCATGTCATGCATCATCGCGTCGTGATCGGCCGGCGCGCTCTTCACCGCCGCCTGGTATTGCGCGGCGTTAAGCGCGGGGAAGGCGCGCAGGAAGGCGACCATGTCCCAGATCAGCGTATCGTTATGCGTCTTTCCCCAGGCGGCCATGCCGGTCAGCTTGACGCCATGCTTGATGATCCAGAATTCCTCGCCCGGCGAGAGGTCGGTCCCTCGGGCCAGTTCGGGGGCTTGCGGATAGAGGCCCTGGCTGATCTCGGTTTTCTCCATGCCCGGCGCCAGATGGCAGCCGCTGCACATGTCGCCATAGAGTCCGGCGCCGGCGGCGATGCGCTTTGGATCGTTCAGATCGGCGGGGACGGCGATGCCCCGGGCGCGAACCGCGATCGAGCGATCGCGCAGATGTTCGATGATCCAGTAGGTCGGGGCCATGTGCGGAGCGTCGGCGCCGATGTCATAGACGCCGGCGTAGATGAAAATCCCCGCGAAACCGGCGAACACCACGGCGGCGATGGCGATAAACGCGGTGCTTGGCAGGTGGCGGCGAAGATCGATCAATGCTTGCCTCCGTGGCGCTGAAGCGACCGGTCGCATAGGCTATCGGATGAGTCGGCGGACCAAGATGATAGAGGCCTCCAAAGGCGCCGCCGCAAGGAAACAGCAAAAATGACGGCTTGCGCATCGTCGCGATCATCACGCCGGCGCTTCGTACAAGGTCTGGCGCTCGCGGGCGGTGCGGCGGCCCTCGGCGCGCCGGTCTGGACTCGCGCGCAGGGCCTGGCGCCGGGACCCGCCGTGCTGAGCGGCGAGCATATCGCCCTGACCATCGGCGAAGTCCCGATCAACATCACCGGAACGCGGCGCATGGCCACGGCGGTCAACGGCCTGATTCCCGGACCGACGCTGCGCCTGCGCGCAGGGGATAACGTATCCATCGACGTCACCAACGCGCTATCGGAGCCGACGTCCATTCACTGGCACGGCTTTCGCCTGCCCAACGCCATGGACGGCGTGCCGGGCCTGACTTTCAAAGGCATCATGCCCGGCGAGACCTTCACCTACCGCTTTCCGATCGTGCAGAGCGGGACCTATTGGTACCACAGCCATTCGGGCATGCAGGAGCAGACCGGCCTTTACGGTCCCGTCATCCTGGAGCCGAAGGAAGCGGCGCCCTACGCCTTCGACCGCGAATACGTCATCGTGCTTTCGGACTGGACCGACGAGGACCCGATGGCCGTAGTCGCCAACCTGAAACAGCAGGGCGACTACTATAATTTTCACCAGCGCACCCTGGGAACCTTCGTCGCGGACACGCATCGCAAGGGTTTCGAGGCGACGCTGGCCGACTGGTCCATGTGGGGCAGGATGCGGATGAGCCCCACCGACATCATGGACGTCACCGGGGCGACCTACACCTTCCTGGTCAACGGCCGCCCGCCGGCGGCAAACTGGACTGCCCTGTTCGCGCCCGGCGAGCGCGTGCTGCTGCGGTTCATCAACAGCGCCGCCATGTCGACCTTCGATGTGCGGATACCGGGCCTGCCCTTGACCATCGTCGCGGCCGATGGAAGCGAGGTCGAGCCCGTCGCGGTCGATCAGTTCCGGATCGGGGTGGCGGAGACCTACGACGTCATCGTCACGCCCAGCGCGGACCAGGCCTACACGATCTTCGCCCAGGCCGAGGACCGGACCGGTTACGCCCGCGCCACCCTGGCCACCCGCGCGGGAATGTCGGCCCCCGTCCCGCACATGGATCCCCGACCTCTGCGGACGATGGCCGATATGGGCATGGCCGGGATGGCCATGGGCGGAATGAAGATGTCCGGATCGGACAGGACGGGCATGGACATGGGGGACGCGCAAAAGCCGGCGGACAGCATGGCCGGCATGGACATGGGCGGCGGGACGGCCGCGAAGGTCCCGGCGGCGAACGCCGATCGCGTCGATCCGAAAAGCCTGACGGGCCGGGTGAATGTCGACAATGTCGCCATGGAAACGCAGGATCGGCAGGACGAGCCCGGCGCCGGACTGGCGGCGGAGGACCGCAGGACGCTCGTCTATGCCGACCTCAAGGCGCTGAAGCCCGGCCAGGAAGCGCCCCCCGCCGACCGCGACATCGAGTTCCACCTGACCGGCAACATGCAGCGCTGGACCTGGGGCTTTGACGGAAAGAAGTTCTCGCAGGCGGGGCCGATCGACGTGCGGCTGGGCGAGACGGTCCGGTTCGTGCTGATCAACGACACGATGATGGAGCACCCGATCCATCTGCACGGCTTCCTGTTCTCGCTCGAGAACGGCAACACCGGCAAGTTGCCGCTGAAGCACACCGTCAACGTCAAGCCGGGCGAACGGGTCGGCATCGTCTTCATCGCCGACACGCCGGGACGCTGGGCCTTCCACTGCCATCTGCTCTATCACATGGAGACCGGCATGTTCCGCACGGTGCTGGTGGCGTGAGCGCAGGCGGCGGCAGCTGCGTGGCCATGGCCCTGCTTGGCCTGTGTGTGCCGTGCGGGGCCCACGCTCAGGAGGCTGCGGGCGCCAACCTTGCAGCCCCGTTCGGCTCGCCGGTCGGTGATCAGCGGGTCTATGTGCACGGCGCGTTGGACCAACTTGAAGGACGTCTGGGCGGCGGCGCCGACAACGGCTTTCGCTGGGAAGGCGAGGCCTGGGTCGGGAGCGACCAGAACCGGCTGTGGATCAAGAGCGAAGGCGAGGTCGATGGCCACGGGACGGTAAGCGACGGCCAGCAGGAAATCTTCTACGACCGCCCGATCACCGCCTATTTCGACCTGCAGGGGGGCGCCCGCTACGATCTCGATTCCGGTCCAGGCCGCGGCTGGGCGGCCTTCGGGATCGAGGGGCTCGCCCCCTATTTCGTCAAGGTCTCGGCCACGGGATATGTCGGCGGCGGAGGGCGTCTGGCCGCCAAGCTGATGGTCGCCTACGACCAGCTGCTGACCAATCGCCTGGTCCTCGAACCCGAGGCCGAACTTAACATCTACAGCCGGGACGATCCCGAGCGGCAAATCGGCTCGGGCGTCTCCGACCTCGATGCCGGCCTACGCCTGCGCTACGAGATCGCCCGCAAGTTCGCGCCGTACATCGGGGTGACCTGGCAACAGAAATTCGGCCGCACCGCCGACTTCGTCCAGGCCGCCGGCGAACGGTCCAGCGACGTGCGGCTGACAGGCGGCGTAAGGGCGTGGTTCTGAGGGCGCAGCCATCCCGGAACGTCCTGGCCGGGCTCTTTGGTCCCGGCCATCCATCATCGGTCGCCTCGAACAGTTCCGCGAACACGGGAGAACGAGCGCCTTGGACGGTGGCGTCTCCTTCGGCAACCATAACGCTGATGGATGGCCGGGACTCCAAGAGCCCGGCCATGACGTTTTCAAAAATGAACCCGGCGCCTGGAGTCCGTGCCCGGTTCGACTTTCACCTGGCCGCGGGTCTAAAAATCACGCGTCCATCGTGAGGCATAGGAAACCGCCCATGGTCGCCAGCGCCTCGTTTCCGTTGAGACAGGGCCACAGCCACGTGTTCCTGGGCGACGCACACGCGGCCAATGCGCGGCGGGCGTGGATCGTCATCGCCCTGTGCGGGGCGATGATGGTCGCCGAGATCGCCGGCGGCCTGCTGTTCGGCTCCATCGCGCTCATCGCCGACGGGCTGCACATGTCGACGCACGCCGGGGCCTTGCTGCTCGCGGCCCTGGCCTACAGCTTCGCCAGCCGCTACGCCGCCGACCCGCGCTTTTCTTTCGGCACCGGCAAGCTCGGCGACCTGGCCGGGTTCACCAGCGCCATCATCCTGGCGATGATCGCGCTCCTGATCGGCTATGAGGCGGTTCGCCGGCTGATGGCGCCCGTTCCGATCCATTTCGCCCAAGCGATCCCGATCGCCTGCGTCGGCCTGGCGGTCAATGTCGCCAGCGCCTGGCTGCTCAGCGGCGGCGACCACGGGCATCACCACGGCCACGGCCACAGCCATCACCACGACCATGCCCACGAAGACCACGATCACGACGACGATGATCACCAGCACGGCGTGGCGCACCACCGTGACAACAACATGCGCGCCGCGGTGATCCATGTGATGGCCGATGCGGCGGTTTCGGTGCTGGTTATCGTCGGGCTGACCCTGGCGCGGGTCTTCGGCTGGCTGTGGATGGATCCGCTGGCCGGCATCGTCGGCGCCTGCGTCATCGCCAGCTGGTCCTTTGGCCTGATCCGCGATACCGGCGCCATCCTCCTGGACATGACGCCGGACAATAAGCTGGCGGCGGAGTTGCGCGGCGCGGTGGAGGCCGAGGGCGATGAACTGTCGGACCTGCACCTGTGGCGCCTGGGGCCCGGACACCTGGGCGCCATCGTCTCGGTGATTTCTCGCGGCCCTCGCGACGTCGATTTCTATCGCGAAAAGCTGGCCGCCTTCTCCGCCCTGTCGCACCTGACCGTCGAGGTCAGGGGGGCGGAATGTTTCGACACCGCCGCCGCCGGCGCGAAGCCGCGCCGAGCCACTTCCCCCAGGTAGAGGCTAGCCGATTCACATATCGACACGGGGCGCCCCAAGAAACCTTCTCCCATAGGGAGAAGGAGGGGCCCGCCGCCGCAGGCGGTGGGAAGATGAGGGGTTAGACTGCAGACCGCGTAACCCCTCACCGTCCCACGCCCTGGCGGGCGCGGGCCCCTCCCTCTCCCAATGGGAGAGGTGTTTTGAGGCCGATCTTCGAGATGTGTGCATCCCTAGCAGGTAGAGGGGGAAGAATCAGGGCGCTTCGGGATTGACACGGAGATTGCAATATGCAATATTGCTGCTGATGTTGGAACACGCCGAGACTGCCGCCAGCGTAGCCCTCGATCCGCGCGTCGCCCGGGCCGAGGAGCGCCTGGCCATGCTGCGGGAACTGGCCGAGCTCGGCATGGCGTTGACGCGGGAGCTGACCCGCCGCGCACTGGAGACGCCGCGGGACCCAGAGGCGCAGGCTGCCAACCCCAATCCCGCTCCCAGACCGCGCCAGGATCCCGCTGACGCCTTTGCCCGCCTGTCGCGCGCCGTTCGCCTGACCCTGGCCCTCGAGGCCAAGGTCGAAGAGGATCTGGGCGCCTTCGTCACCGCGGCCATGAGCCGCGCTGCGCAAAGCGCCGACGATGAGGAGGACGAGGACGACCGCCGCCGGCGGCTATTCCCGCGCGATTACCCGTCGGCCTACCGCAACAAGGTTCGCGATGCGGTCTTCGATGTCGTCAACCGGGAGATCGACGACATCGATCCGGCCATGGACATGCTCGACGTCCTCTACGAGCGCCTCACCGAGGGGGAGCGCTACGACGCTTTCGTTCATCGTCCTTTGAGGGAGGCGGTAGCCGCGATCTGCGACGACCTTGGCCTGCATCCCGACTGGAGCCGCTGGACGGGCGATGGCTGGCCGGACCCCGGCCCAGGCCCGCGCAAGCAATGGCAATCGTGCTGGGCGCCGGGCTGCGAACCTTATCGGTACAATCTGCAATGAACAGCGGCGCGGCGCTCAATTCTCTCTTCCCCCCTCTTTGGGGGGAGTACCCGCGAAGCAGGGGAAGGGGGTCTACCGCCCAGCGCCACGTGTTCCTTGGCGAGACTTGCCTTAAGCCGCGCCCAGGGTTCAGGTGAACGACGAACATGGGGAAGGGCGCCGCGATTGGACTTCGAGCTTTGTGAAGAGCATCGGATGCTGGCCGATCTCGTCGGGCGGTTCGTCAAGGACGAGCTGATGCCGCTCGAGGCCGGCGTGCTGGCGCGCGAGGCCGTGGGCCAGGGCCTGGGGCTGGGCGCTGTCGAACATCGTCGTCTGGACGAGGTCTCGAAGACCCTGGGTCTCTGGGGCCTGGATGCGCCCGGCGACGTCGGCGGCGCCGATCTGCCGCTGGTCGCCCTGGTCGCGGTCAACGAGCATCTGGGCGGGACGGTGACGCCCTACACCCTGCCGCCGGATTCGCCGAACCTGCGGATGCTGATGGCCACGGTCAACGACCGCCAGCGCGAAACCTATCTGGCCCCCTACGTGCGCGGCGAGACGACGTCGGCGATCGGCATCTCCGAGCCGGGGGCCGGCGGCGATCCGGCCGGGATGATCACCCGCGCGGTGCGGGTCCCAGGCAAGGATGGGGGCGACGACTGGGTGATCAATGGCCGCAAGATCTGGATCTCGCGGGCCAAGGACGCCGATTTCACCATCCTGATGGCGGTGACCGACAAGGAAAAACGCGCAAGGGGCGGCATCTCGGCCTTCCTCGTCGACAAGGGGACGCCCGGCTTCAACGTCCTGCGCGCCATCCCCATGGTCGGCGGGGCCGTGACCTATGAAGTGGCGCTGGAGGACTGCCGCGTCGAGGGCTGGAAGCTCCTGGGCGTCGAGGGTCAGGGGTTCGCGCCGATGCAGATTCGCCTCGGCACCCGTCGCCTGGAAATGGCGGCCTGGTCGATCGGCATGGCCCAGCGGGCCCTGGAGATGATCTGCGAATATGCGCCGCAACGGGTGACCTTCGGCCAGCCGCTATCGGAGCGGCAGGCGATCCAATGGTGGGTGGCGGACGCCGCGACCAAGATCCACGCCGCGCGGCTGATGACCTACGACTGCGCGTGGAAGCTCGACCAGGGCCGCGAGGCGCGCCTCGAGGTTTCGATGATCAAGGCCTTCGCCACCGAGATGGCCTTCGAGGTGGTCGACCACGCCATGCAGACCTTCGGGGCCATGGGCATGACCAAGGAGATGCCGCTGCAGCTGATGGCGGCGAAGCTTCGCACCATGCGCATCTATGACGGGCCGACCGAGGTGCACAAATGGGTGGTGGCCCGAAATCTGCTGGGCTCCAAGCGATGAGGCCGCCGGCCGATCCGGCCCTGGCCGCCGATTTGGTCGCCGCCGCGCACCTCACCGGCCGCTTCGTGCTGCGCAGCGGAGCGATCTCGGGAGAGTATTTCGACAAGTTTCGCTTCGAATCCGACCCCAAACTCTTGCGGCGGATCGCACGGCGGATGATCGACCTGCTGCCGCCGGCGACGCAGATCCTGGCGGGGCTCGAGCTCGGCGGCGTGCCGATCGCCACGGCGATGTCGCTGGAATGCGGCCTGCCGGCGGTGTTCGTACGCAAGGCGCGCAAGACCTACGGGACCTGCCGCGCGGTCGAGGGAGCGCGGATCGACGGCAAGACCCTGGCGGTCATCGAGGACGTGATTTCCACCGGCGGGGCGATCGGGGATGCCGCCGTGCTGATGCGCGAGGAGGGCGGGATCATCGGCGCCGTGGTCTGCGCGGTCTGGCGCGGGGCGGGCGATCCGGCCATAGCCGTGTTGCCGGACATACCGGTCCACGCGGCTTTTCTGCAATCGGAGCTGACCCGCCCATGAAAGACCAGTACGGGGACATCTCGCTTCGGCGCGACGGGGCGGTGGCGATGCTGACCATCGACCGGCCTCCGCACAACTTCGTCAGCGTCGAACTGATGGCCAGGCTGGCCGACGCGCTTGAAGACATCGACGCCGAACGCGACCTGCGCGCCAGCGTGCTGATGAGCGCCGGCAAGAGCTTTTGCGCCGGCGCGGACCTCGCCTCCCCCACCGGCGTGGCGGGATCCGGCATGGAGGGGATCAATCCGCTCTATGTGCAGGCGGTGCGGCTGTTTTCGGCCAAAAAACCGATCGTGGCGGCGGTGCAGGGTGCGGCGGTCGGCGCGGGCCTTGGCCTGGCGCTGGTCGCCGACTTCCGCGTCGCCGCGCCGCAAGCGCGCTTCACTTCGAACTTCGTCAAGCTGGGTTTCCATCCAGGGTTCGGCGTCACCCATACCCTGCCGCGGGTGATCGGGCTGCAGCGCGCGCAGCTGATGTGCCTGACCGGCCGGCGGATCAAGGGTGAGGAGGCGCTCGCCTGGGGCCTGGTCGATCAGCTCGTGCCGCTCGATGAGCTGCGCGGCGCGGCGTTGGACCTGGCGCGCGAGATCGCCGAGAACGCGCCGTTGGCCGTCCAGGCCACTCGCGCGACGATGCGCGCCGGCCTCGCCGCCGCGGTCAAAGCCCAGACCGACCACGAGCTGGTCCAGCAGACTCGCCTGCGCAAGACCGCCGACTTCGCCGAGGGCGTCCGCGCGGTCAACGAACGCCGCGCGGGGGTTTTCACGGGGAGCTAGAATCCGGAGCGCGGGCTTCCAGCCCGCTCTTGCAAGCGAGGAACGGCGGGCTGGAAGCCCGCGCTCCGAAGAAAGGACAACGCAAATGCCCACGGTCAATCGCGACGGGGTCAAGATCTATTGCGAGGTGCATGGCGCGGGGCCGCCGCTGCTGCTCAGCCACGGCTATTCGGCGACCTCGCAGATGTGGGGGGGGCAGATCGAGCCGCTATCCAGGGACTTCACGGTCATCGTCTGGGACATGCGCGGCCATGGCCGCTCTGACTATCCGACCGACGATGACGCCTACAGCGAAGCGGCGACGGTGGCCGACATGGCGGCCCTGCTCGATGCGGTCGGCGTGAAAAGGGCGATCGTCGGCGGGCTGTCGCTGGGCGGCTACATGAGCCTGGCCTTTCATCTGGCCCACCCCGATCGCGTGCGGGCGCTGCTGATCATCGACACCGGCCCCGGCTATCGCAACGACGAGGCGCGGGAGGGGTGGAACCGCAACGCCCTGCGTACGGCCGAACGCTATCAGCGCGACGGTCTCGGCCGGGTGGCGGCGGGCAGCCCCGAGGTGCGCGCCAGCACCCACCGTTCCGCCGAGGGACTGGCGCGGGCGGCGCGCGGCATGCTGACCCAGAAGGACGCGCGGGTGATGGCCAGCCTGCCGACCATCGCCGTGCCTTCCCTGGTGGTGGTCGGCGCCGACGATGCGCCGTTCCTTGGCGCCAGCGCCTACATGACCGCCAAGATCCCCGGAGCCAAGAAAGTGGTCATCTACGGCGCGGGTCACGCCTCCAACATCGACCAGCCGGCGGACTTCAACGCCGCGGTGCTCGACTTTCTGCACACGGCCCATCTGGATCGCGAGGACGGCTGAGCATGACCGGCAGGCTCGCGGGCAAGGCCGCGGTGGTCGTTGGCGCCGGTCAGACGCCGGGCTCGACCATCGGCAACGGCCGTGCGACGGCGATCCTCTTCGCCCGCGAGGGCGCGCGCGTGCTCTGTGTCGACAGGGACCTGGCCTCGGCGCGCGAAACCGTGGCCATGATCGCGGCCGACTGCGGCGAGGCCCATGCCTTCAAGGCCGACATTACCCGCGAGGCCGACTGCCGGGCCCTGGTCGCCGAGGGCGGCGCGCGGCTGGGAAGGTTCGACATCCTGCACAACAACGTCGGCATCGGTTCGGGCGACGGCTCGGTCCAGCGTCTGGAAGAGGCGGCGTGGGAGACGATCATCGCCGTCAATCTCAAGGGCATGTGGCTGACCATCAAGCACGCCCTGCCGGTGATGCGCGCTGCCGGCGGCGGGGCGATCGTCAACATATCGTCGCTGGCGGCGATCGCGCCGGCGAACATCATCGCCTATGAAATATCCAAGGCCGGGGTCAACAAGCTGACCACATCGACCGCGGCCCTGAACGCCCGCCACGGCATTCGCTGCAACGCGATCATGCCCGGCCTGATGGACACGCCGATGGCCATCGAAAACATCGCCAAGGCGCGGGGGGAAAGCGTCGAGAGTGTCCGCGCCGCCCGCAACGCCCGCGTGCCCCTGGGCGGCAAGATGGGCACGGCCTGGGATGTCGCCAACGCGGCCCTGTTCCTGGCCAGCGACGAGGCGAAGTTCATCACCGGCGTGGTGCTGGCGGTGGATGGCGGGGCGTCCGTGCGATTTGGCTAGGGCCGCGTCGATGGGGCCGCCGGCCGCGGTCACCCGCGATCTCCTGCTCATCGGCGGCGGCCATGCCCATGCGATCGCGCTGCGCCGGTGGGGGATGGCCCCGCTCGCCGGGGTGCGTGTGAGCCTGGTCAATCCCGAGCCGAGCGTCCTCTACACCGGCATGCTTCCGGGCCATGTGGCCGGCTGCTATGCCCGCGACGACCTGGCCATCGACCTGGTCAAGCTGGCGCGTTTCGCCGGCGCGCGGCTGGTCCTGGACACCGTCACCGGGCTCGACCTGGCGGCCGGAATGGCCACGCTGGCCGGTCGCCCGCCCATCGCCTTCGACGTCGCCTCCCTCGACATCGGCGTCACATCTCAGATGGGCATGCCAGGCGCGGACCCCGTCGGGACGCCGGCCAAGCCGATGGCGGCCTTCGCTTTGGCCTGGGAAAGCTTCATCGCGGACGTGCGCGCCGGTCGGCGTCCGCCGCACGCGACGGTGATCGGCGCCGGGATCGGCGGCATCGAACTGTCCTTGGCCATGGCCCAACGGCTCCTGGTCGAGTCGCCCGAACGGCGCGCGGTCAGCGTCACCCTCGTCGAGCGGGAGCCTCGCATAGCGCTCTCCGCCAGCGCCGCCGTGCGCGCACTGCTGTCGGCCAGCCTCGAGCGAGCGGGCGTTCGGGTGATCACCGCAGAGCGAGGTGAGGACTGGCGACACGACGCCGGCTTCGTCGCCGAGGCGGCCGGCGCCCGGCCGGCGCCGTGGCTCGCGTCGACCGGCGTGGCCCTGGCCGACGGGTTCGTGCGCACCGACGCCTGCCTGCGCAGCGTCAGCCATGCCAACATCTTCGCCGTCGGCGATATCGGGGCCATCGACGGCGCGCCGCGCGCCAAGGCCGGTGTCTACGCCGTGCGCCAGGGTCCGGCGCTCGACTTCAACCTGCGGGCGGCGCTGACCGGCGGCCGGCTTCAGCCCTTTCGTCCACAGCGCGACCATCTGAAGCTGATCGGCCTCGGAGGCGCGGATGCGGTGGCGGAGAAGTGGGGTCTTGCGCTGCAGGGTCGCCCCCTCTGGGCTTGGAAGAGGCTGATCGACCGACGGTTCATGGCCAGGTTCGCCGCCTTGCCGGCGATGGCGCCGCCGTCGCCCCGGTCCGGTCCCGCCGCGCTGGGATTGGTGGAACTGGAGGCGAAGGACCCGCTCTGCGGCGGTTGCGGATCCAAGGTCGGGGCGGCGACGCTCCACGCCGCCCTGGCGCGGCTTTCCCCGCCGGGGCGGGCAGACGTCCTGCGCGGCGCCGGCGACGACGCCGCCGTGCTCGCCTGGGGGCCCCGGGGCGCGGGCGGCGCGCAGGTGATCACCAGCGACCATTTCCGCGCCTTTACCGAGGATCCCTACGTCTTCGCCCAGATCGTCACCGAACACGCGATGGGCGACGTCTGGGCCATGGGCGCGGCGCCGCAGGCGGCCCTGGCCTCGATCGTTCTGCCGCCGATGAGCGACGCCAAGCAGGGCGATACTCTGGCCGAAGTCCTCGCTGCGATGCAGACGGCCCTGCGCGCGGCCGGGGCCGATCTGGTCGGCGGACACACCAGCGCCGGGGCCGAGCTGATCCTTGGACTGACGGTCACCGGACTGACCGATGAGCGGCCGCCGATCGGCCTCGATGGCGCCCGCGCCGGCGATCTGCTGATCCTGACCAAGCCGATCGGAGTTGGAACGGTTCTCGCCGCCGAGATGCGCGGGCTGGCCAGGGGCGAATGGGTGGCGGCCGCTCTTCGCCAGATGACCGCGTCGAGCGGCGCGGCGGCGGCGCGGCTGCGTGACTCCGCGACCGCCATGACCGATGTCACCGGCTTTGGCATGGCCGGCCATCTGCACGCCATGGCGCAGGCTTCGAGGGTCAGGGCCGAGCTGTGGCTGGACGCGGTGCCGTGGGCCGATGGCGCGGTCGACCTCGCCGCGGCCGGGGTCAGCAGCTCGCTCTATCCGCAAAATGCGCGCCTTCCGGTTGCTGCATGCGAGCAGATACGCGGCGACCCCCGCTTCACCCTGCTGTTCGATCCTCAGACAGCCGGCGGCCTTCTGGCCGCCTTGCCGCGCGCCGCCGCGGCGGCAGTGGTCGACGCCTTCAGGGCCGCCGGTCAGGACGCATGGGTGGTCGGCGAACTCCTGGCTGACGATGGGGGCGAGGCTCGGGTGACGGTGCGGCGCGAGGCGCCCGGTGATTGACGTGATCGAAAAAGCCGACCGCTCGAGCCTGTCGCGGTTCGCTGAGATCCTCGACGTGCGCAGCCCGGCGGAATTCGCCGAGGACCACATCCCGGGCGCCATCAACCTGCCGGTGCTCGGCAATGAGGAGCGCGCCGAGGTCGGAACCATCTATGTCCAGGATTCGCGGCTGCGCGCCCGGCGCATCGGCGCCGCCTACGTCGCCCGCAACATCGCCGGCCACCTGCAGGGCCCGCTTGCCGACCGCGATGGCGCCTACGCGCCGCTGGTCTATTGCTGGCGGGGAGGCCAGCGTTCCAACGCCATGGCCACGGTGCTCTCGCAGGTCGGCTGGCGGGTCAGCGTCCTGGCGGGCGGCTATAAGACCTACCGCCGCCAGGTCACCGCCCGTCTCTATGACGGATTGCCACCGCCGCGGGTGATCCTGCTGGACGGCGACACCGGCTGCGCCAAGACCGAGATCCTGGGCCGGCTGGCGGCGCGGGGCGTGCAGACCCTCGACCTCGAAGGTCTGGCGGAGCATCGCGGCTCGGTGTTCGGGGCCATGGCGGGGCGTCCGCAGCCCAGCCAGAAGATGTTCGAATCGCGTCTGCTCGCCGGGCTCGAGGCCCTCGATCCGGCCCGCCCGGTCGTCGTCGAGGCGGAGTCGAGCAAGATCGGCCAGAGGATGAATCCGCCTACCCTGTGGAAGGCGATGCTGACCGCGCCACGCATCGAAATCCGGGCCAGCGCGCCGGCCCGCGCCGGCTACCTCGTCTCGGCCTACGGCGATGTCGTCCAGGATCGCGAGGCCCTGGCGGCCATCCTGGCCAGACTCCCTGGCCGTCATGGCGCCGCGCGCGTAAAATCCTGGCGGGACTTGGCCGACGCCGGCGCCTATGAGGCCCTCGCCGCCGAGCTGATCGAGCATCACTACGATCCCGCCTACCGCCGCTCGAGCCGCACCGACAGCCGCCTGCGCATCGGCGTGATCGATATGCCCGCGCTGTCGGACGCCGCCCAGGAAGCCGCCGCCGACGAGATCGCCAGCTTGGTCGCGGCCTCCGTCGGGACGGTGTGACTCCAGCGCGGCCCAACGCAATTGGATTTGCCTTGCGCCCCTTCCGTCACGGCGCTAATCGCGCCCCGCTGCGTTCCCCGCGTTGCGGGGCAGAAGTCTAAGAAATCCTCCCGCGCAAGCGGGTGGTGGAGGGGGCGCGGGGCCGCAGTGACGAAAGGCAGAGCTTCTTGACCGACACGCCGCCCGACCGGCTATCCACCAATCCAAGCAGCCCGCATTACGACGAGGCGGTGCTGGCGCGGGGTGTCGGGGTCCGCTTCAAGGGCGTCGAAAAGACCAACGTCGAGGAATACTGCGTCAGCGAAAACTGGGTGCGGCTGGCGGTCGGCGCGACGCGCGATCGACGGGGCGACCCGATGACCATCAAGCTCAGCGGCGAGGTGGAACCTTATTTCCGCACGACGCCGCAGGGGGAATGATCGTGGTGGTCAACAATTCGACGGTGGGTTACATGTAACCGTCGAAGGAGTTCGTGATGTCATCCCAATCCCCCAAACCCTCCAGGGAAAAGGTGAAAGCGCACCGAGAGCGCTTGCGGAGTCAAGGACTGCGGCCGATCCAGATCTGGGCGCCGGATGTGCGGTCAGCCGGCTTCGCCGCGGAGGCGCGTCGCCAATCCCTAGCCGTGGCCGCCAGCCCTCATGAACGCGAGGATCAGGCTTTCATTGACCAGGTCGCCGATAGAGGACTCTGAGTGTTCCGCGGCGAAATCTGGACGATGTCTGGGGGTCAGGACTATAACGGCAAACCAAGACCTGTCCTGGTCGTTCAAGACGACCGTTTCGACGCCACCGCCTCGGTGACCGTGTGCGCGTTCACCACCGATCCGACCCAGGCGCCGATCTTCCGACTAGAAGTAGCCCCCAGCGACAGGAACGGCCTGCGCGCGCCATCCCGTCTGATGGTGGACAAGATCGCCTCCGTGCCGCGCTCGAAATTGGGCTCGCGCGTGGGGCGCCTCGACGACGAAGACATGATGCGGCTGAATCGGGCTGTGTTGGTGTTTCTCGGCCTGGCGAACTGATCGCGCCCGAAATCCGCGCCTCGGCCAGGGTCGCCTCGTCGCGTTCGAAACCCAGGCTTGGCAACCTTCCACAACGCGGAACGCGCACTTGGCGGGCGTGACCAGGCCGCAGCCCTAGCGCCCGGTGAATCTTGGCGGGCGTTTTTCAAAGAAGGCGGCCACCGCCTCGCGGTGATCTTCGCTGAGCGCGGCCAGGGCATATTGATCGCCGTCCATGAAGGCGCCCAGGCGGTTGAGGGCCGTCGCCGTCTGGGTGATGGCGCGCTTGGCCATGCGCACCGAGAGCGGCGGCAGCGCGGCTATCTTGGCCGCCCAGGCGCGGGCGGCGCACAGGGCAGCCCCGTCTTCACACACCTCGTCGATCAGGCCCCAGGCCAGGGCCTGGGGCGCGCCGACACGTTCGCCGAGGATCACCAGCTGCTTGGTTCTGGCCGGACCGATCAGGCCGACCAGCCTTGGCTGGGTGTGCCAGCTCATGTTCATGCCAAGGGGAATTTCCGGCAGCCGAAAGTGCGCGCCCTTCCCGGCGACGCGAAAATCGCAGGCGACGGCGAGGGCCAGCGCCCCACCCAGGCAGAAGCCCTCCACCGCGGCGATGGTCACCTGGTCCAGCGCTTCCCATGCGGCGCAGAGATCCGGGCCGAGGCGCAACATCTCGCGCCGTTCGACCAAGGAAGCGCCTGCGCGGGCGGCGAGCGCCGGGTCAGCCAGGTCGGCGCCGGCTGAAAACACCGGCCGGCCGGTAAGCACAACGGCGATGGTCGATGTGTCTTCGCGCAGGCGAAGGGCCGACTGTCGGAGGGCCTGCATGGCTTCGATCGAGAGCGCGTTCAGCCGATCGCCGCGCTCGAGCGTGACCGTGGCAATGGCGCCCTCGATGAGGACGCTGACCGGTCCGTCGCCGATGGAGGCCGCTGCGGTCATGGGACGATTGCGAAACTCCGGCTCTTGGGCGGCCAGCCGACACTTTCACGCTCGCGGGTGGTGGACAAGTCGCGCCGCGCCGCCGGCTGCGCGCCGCGTGGCGTCGATGGAAACCGCCTGAAGGTGCGACACTTACGACCAACAATAGGAAACCAGCCAACTCTTCGCTATGTTGAACCCGGCGCGCCTTGATCGGCGGCAAAGCTTGTTAGCCATCGGCATCGGCACAGCGCGGGGGCGCGGCCGCACAGCCTCAATCAGAGTGAGAGCGCGCGACAATGCCATCTGGACCATCACCCTACCACTGGCGCCTGCCGGCACCCGGCGATTTTGCGACCGTCGGCGACTGGAGCACGGGCGTCGTTCCGGGCGCTGCCGACACGGCGTACCTGGACGTCGCCGGCGTGAACTACACGGTCACGGTCTCGGTCAATACGAACGTAAACAGCCTGGTCACCGCCGCCAACGCAACCTTGGACATCGTCGGCGCTGGGGTGACCTTCACCGCCTCGAGCGGCACGGGTGGCGGCGCGAGCGCCGGCACGATCATCGTCGAAAACCACGCCGCCTTCGACTTTGGCGGGACTTTCGACAACACTGGACTGATCGACCTCAAGGCGGCCAATTTCTCCGCCGACCTGGTGGTCAGCGGCGCCACTACGCTGGACGGCGGCGGTGCGGTCACCTTGAGCGACAGCGCCAACAATCAGATTTTTGGCAATTCCTCCACCGACAGCCTGACCAACGTCGATAACACCATTTCCGGGGCCGGGCAGATCGGCGCCGGCAGCCTGACCCTGGTCAATCAATCGGGCGGCGTCATCGACGCGATCGGCGTCCACGCGCTCGTCATCGACACTACCGGCGTCGCGGTCACGAACGCGCACCTACTCGAGTCCACCAACCCCGGCGCCCTGGGCTCGGTTGGCGGTTTACAGATCGTCGACACCACCGTCACCAACAGCGCCACGGGCGTGATCGAGGCCAATGGGGCTGGGACCCACGTCGACCTGATCGGCGCGACGATCAGCGGCGGGACGCTGATGACACCCAATGGCGGGGCCATCAACACCGTTTTTGGCAACACCGCGACCCTCGATTCGACCACCCTGGCGATCAACAACGACGGTCTGGTGAACGTCGTCAACGGCAGCAACCTGACCCTGCTGGGCCCGCTGACCAACAGCGGCCAGATCGTCGTCGGCGGCGTCAACGCCGACACCCATCTCTACATCGGCGCCGCCGGCCCCACCGGCGCCGTCTCGCTCAAAGGCGGCGGCACGGTGACCCTGGCCGGCGACAACGCCCACAACATCATCGTGGGCCAGGGCGGGACCAACACCCTAACCAACGTCGACAACACCATCAACGGCGGCGGTTTGCTGGGTGACGGACAGCTGAACCTGGTCAACGACGCCAGCGGGACGATCGACGCCACCTTGTCGTATGGCCTGACGATCAGCACCGGCGCCGGCGAGGTGATCAACTACGGCGTGATCGAAGCCAGCTCCGGCAGTAGCCTGACGATCCTCAACAGCACCGTCGACAACTCCGGCGGCGGCACGCTGTACGCCCAAAACTCGACGATCTTCCTATCCGGCGCGGACATCATCGGCGGGGCGCTCAACAACAACGGTGGCGACTTTTTCGTCCCCTACGGCCCCGCCTCTACCCTTGATGGCAGCAGCAGCACGGTCACCAACAACAGCGTTATCTATGTCAGCGACAACAGCAGCCTGACGATCGGCGGCACGATCTACAACGACAGCCAGATCAGCCTTAATGCATCAAGCGGCGGCTCGACGCTGATTATCGCCCCCGTCGGCGCTACGCTGAACGGCTACGGCCAAGTGACGCTGACCGACAACGCCGGCAATCAGATCGAGGCCAGCGGCACGGGCGCGGTCACCCTCACCAACGTCAACAACACCATCTCCGGCGCGGGCCACCTGGGCGACGCCAACCTGACGCTGGACAACGAGGCCAGCGGCGTCATTGACGCCAGCGGCTTCAATAACCCGCTGATCATCGACACCGGCGCCAACGCGGTGATCAACACCGGCCTGATTGAGGCCACCGGTGCGGGCGGCCTGACGATCCACGGCACGACGGTGGACAACGCCGGCGGCAATATCTACGCCAATTCCGCAACCGTTACCCTGGACGGCGCCGACATCGTCGGCGGCAACCTCAATTCATCCAGTGTCTCCATCACCACCCTGAGTGGAAGCACCGCGACCATCGACGGCGCGACCAACGGCTCGGTCGACAGTCACAGCCAGATCAACGTCGCCGACAGCAGCAGCCTGACGATCACGGGGACGATCGACAACTACGGCCAGATCAGCCTCAACGCCAACACCGGGGTCGCCGAGCTGATCATCGGGCCCGCCGGCGCGACGCTCGATGGCGGCAGCCTCGTGACGCTCGGTGACAATACCGGGAATCATATCGACACCGGCGGCGGCGGCGCGGTGACGCTCACCAACGTCAACGACACCATCTCCGGCGCGGGCCAACTGGGCGACGCCAACCTGACGCTGGACAATCAGTTGGGCGGGACCATCGACGCGGTCGGCATCAACCCGCTGGTCATCGACACCGGCGCGAACACAATCGTCAACGACGGCATCCTCGAGGCGACCAGCGGCGGCACACTGCAGGTGAACAGCGCCGTCAGCGGGGCCGGCACGGTCGATATCTCCAACGGCACGGTCGATTTCACCACCCCGACGTTCAACCAGAACGTCGACTTTCTTTACCAGTATGGTTCCGAAACCCTCGAACTGGCCAATTCCCACGGCTACACCACCGGAACGATCAACGGCTTCGCCTCCGACGGCGGCTCCAATACCGACACCCTTGATCTGAGGGACATCAACCCGGCCACTGCCTACGCCTCGTTCTCCGGGTCTTCGGGCGGCGGGGTCCTCACCGTCACCGACGGCACGCACACCGCCAACCTCAACCTCACCGGCGCCGACTACACCAACGTCACGTTCAGCACCTCGAGCGACAACATGGGGACGCCCGGCACGCTGGTGATCATCAGCGGGCCGCCGCCGCTCACCAGTCCCGACTCCTACACCATCACCGAAAACCAGCCGCTGACCGTCGCAGCGCCCGGCGTCCTGGCCAACGACAGCGATCCCAACAACCTACCCATCACCGCCACGCTCAATACCGGCCCTTCGAACGGCTCACTGGGCCCGGGCCTCGGTTCAGACGGCTCGTTCACCTACACCCCCAACCCCGGGTTCGCGGGCGTCGACAGCTTCACCTATGTCGCCACGGACAACTTCGGCTCGTCGGCGCCGACCACGGTGACGATCAACGTCAGCGGGCCGCCGACCTCGCTCCCGGACAGCTATGCGGATGGCGCCGGCAAGACTCTGACCGTCACAGCGCCCGGCGTCCTGGCCAATGACACCGACAACAACGGCCTGCCACTCACCGCCACGCTCAATAGCCCAGCCAGCCACGGCACGGTGACCCTGAACGCCGACGGCTCGTTCACCTACGTTCCCACTCTGGGGTTCGCCGGCGCCGACACCTTCAGCTACATCGCCAGCGACAGCTCATCGCCCGGCGCGCCGACGACCGTCACCGTCAACGTCACCGCCAGCGCCCCGACAACCGTGGCCGATAGCTACAACGACACCGCCGGGCATACCCTGAACGTGGCCGCCAGCGGTGTGCTCAGCAACGACGCCGACAACAACGGCCTGCCCCTCAAGGCCGCGGTGGCCAGCGGCCCGGCCGACGGCGTGCTGACCGTCAACGCCGATGGGTCTTTCGCCTATACGCCGAACAAGGGTTTCGCCGGCACGGACAGCTTCACCTACATCGCCAGCGACAGTCTGGCGTCCGCGCCGCCGACCAAGGTCAGCCTCAATGTCACCGCCAGCCCGCCAACCTCGACGGCTGACGTCTATGGCGCGAGCGCCGGCCACACGCTGATCGTCAACACCGCCGGCGGCGTGCTGGCCAACGACACCGACAACAACGGTCTGGCGCTGACCGCCGCCGTTTCCACGGCCCCGTCCCACGGCGTCGTCTCGATCAACAGCGACGGTTCGTTCGACTACACGCCCACCCTCGGCTTCGCCGGCGCGGACACGTTCAAATACATCGCCAGCGACAGCCTTTCGAGCGGAGCGCCGACCACGGTCACGGTCAACGTCGCCGCCAACGCGCCGACCTCGATCGCGGATGCCTATGCCGATGGCGCCGCCAAGACCCTGACGGTAACCGCGGCCAACGGCGTCCTGGCCAACGATACGGACAACAACGGCCTGCCGCTCACGGCCGCGCTCGCCGGGGCCCCGACCCATGGCACGCTGACGCTGAATTCCAACGGATCGTTCGTCTACGTCTCGACCCCCGGGTTCGCCGGGACCGACAGCTTCAAGTATGTCGCCAGCGACGGCATCTCCTCGGGGGCGCCGACGACGGTCACCCTCAACATCACCGCCAGTCCGCCGACCTCCATGGCCGACGGCTATGCCGACGGCGCCGGCCACGCCCTGGCGGTGAACGTCGCCAGTGGCCTGCTGGCCAATGACACCGACAATAACGGCCTGGCACTGACCGCGGCCGTCGCCACCGCCCCGACGCACGGCGCGGTGACGGTCAACGCCGATGGGTCGTTCAACTACACGCCGACGGTGGGTTTCGCCGGTGTCGACACCTTCACCTACAAGGCCAGCGACAGCCTTTCGACGGGCGCGCCGACTACGGTCACCGTCGATGTCATCGCTGCGTCGCCAACATCGGTGGCCGACAGTTACACCGATCCGGCCAACACCACCCTGACCGTGGCCGCCGCGAGCGGCGTGCTCAGCAACGACACCGACAACAATGGACTGACCCTCACCGCGGCGCTGTCGACCGGTCCGGCCCACGGGTCGGTGACGTTCAACCCGGACGGCTCGTTCAACTACACGCCTGCCGCGAGCTTCAGCGGCGCCGACAGCTTCAAATACATCGCCGTCGACAGCCTTTCCGCCGGCGTCCCGACTACCGTCACGGTCAACGTAACGGGCGGCGCGGGGGCCCCCGTTTCCAACCCGGACACCTACGGCGACGGCGCCGGCCATACCCTGACCACCACCGCCGCCAACGGCGTCCTGGCCAACGACACCGACCCCAATAGCCTGCCGCTCACCGCGACGCTGAACACCGGACCGGCCGACGGTACGGTGACGCTGAACAAGGACGGCTCATTCAACTACACCCCGACGCTCGGTTTCGCGGGCACGGACACGTTCACCTATATCGCCAGCGACGGGAAGGCGTCCGGCGCCTCGACCCTGGTCACCATCAACGTCGCCGCGACCGCGCCGACGTCCGCGGCCGATAGTTATGGCGACGGCGCCGGCCACACCCTGACCACCACCGCCGCCAACGGCGTCCTGGCCAACGACACCGACAACAACGGCCTCACCCTCACCGCGGCGGTGGCCACAGGGCCCGCCCACGGCGCGGTGACCGTCAACCCGGACGGCTCGTTCAGCTACACGCCAACCCTCGGCTACGCCGGCGCCGACAGCTTCACCTATATCGCCAGCGACAGCCTTTCGACCGGCGCGCCGACCACGGTCAGCCTCACCGTCACCGCTTCCGCGCCGACCTCGGTAGCCGACAGCTACAGCGATCCTGAAAACACCACCCTGACCGCCCCCGCCGCCGGCGGGGTTCTGGCCAACGACACCGACAACAACGGCCTGACCCTGACAGCCGCCCTGGCCACGGGCCCGGCCCATGGCGCGGTGAGCCTCAACGCGGACGGCTCGTTCAGCTATACCCCGACGACCGGCTTCACCGGCAAGGACAGCTTCACCTACATCCCCGCCGACAGCCTCTCGACCGGCGTCGCCACCACCGTCAACCTTACGGTCACCGCCATCGGCGTCGGGCCGATGTCCAATCCCGACTTCTATACCGACACGCCGGGCCAGGCCTTGGTGGTCCTGGCCAACAAGGGCGTCCTGGCCAACGACACCGACACCAACCACTTGGCCTTGCGCGCGGCCCTGGCCCCCGGCGGCGGTCCCACCCACGGCACGGTGACGCTGAACGCCGTCGGCGCCTTCCGCTATGTGCCCACCGCCGGCTTTGTCGGCGCAGACACCTTCACCTACATCGCCAGCGACAAGAACGGGCCGGGCGCGCCGACCCTGGTGACGATCACCGTCTCCGCCGGGGCGCCTCACTCCAATCCTGACAGCTACGCCGATGGCGCCGGCCATACTCTGACCACCACCGCCGCCAACGGCGTGCTGGCCAACGATACCGACCCCAACGGCCTCACCCTTACCGCGTCCGAGGCCACCGGTCCGGCGCACGGCGCCTTGACCCTGAACAAGGACGGCTCGTTCAGCTATACGCCCGCCCTGGGTTTCGCCGGCCAGGACAGCTTCACCTATGTGGCCAGCGACGGCGCGGCGTCCGCTCCGCCGACCACCGTCACCCTGACGGTCAACGCCACGGCTCCGACGTCCAATCCGGACAGCTACAGCGATGGCGTCGGCCATACCTTGACCGTCCCCGCCGGCTCGGGCCTGCTGGCCAACGATGTCGACAACAACGGCTTGGCCCTCACCGCGGCGGTGGCGACCGGCCCGGCCCACGGCTCGGTCACCGTCAATCCCGACGGCTCGTTCAGCTACGCCCCGGCGGCCGGTTTCGTCGGCAAGGACAGCTTTACCTATGTCGCCAGCGACAGCCTCTCCTCGGGCGCGCCAACCACGGTGACGGTGGCGGTGACCAGCGGCGCGCCAACCGTCAACGCCGATGCCTACGGCGACGGCGCCGGCCACACCCTCAGCGTCAACGCCGCCAGCGGCGTCCTGGCCAACGACACCGACCCCAACGGCCTGGCGCTGACCGCGGCTCTTGTAGCGGCGCCGGCGCACGGCGCGGTGACGCTCAATGCCGATGGCTCGTTCAGCTATACCCCGACGCTCGGTTTCGCGGGCAAGGACAGCTTCACCTATCAGGCCAGCGACGGCGCCGCCTCGAGCGCGGTGACCACGGTCAGCCTGACGGTCAGCGCCACGGCGCCGACCTCGGTCCCCGACAGCTATAACGGCCCGGCAGGCCATGTGCTGACCGTCACCGCCGGTAGCGGCGTCCTGGCCAACGATGCAGACAACAACGGCCTGCCGCTGACCGCGGGCCTCTCCGCCGCCCCCGCGCACGGGACCGTGAGCCTCAGCGCCGACGGCTCGTTCGCCTATACCCCGGCGGCCGGTTTTGTCGGCAAGGACAGTTTTTCCTACGTCGCCAGTGACAGCCTGGCCTCGGGCGCGCCGACCACCGTCAGCCTCAACATCACCGCCGCCGGCCCCCCGGTCTCCAATCCGGACACTTACCTGGATACGGCAGGCCAAACCCTGGTGGTCACGGCGGCCGCCGGCGTGCTGGCCAACGACACCGACCCCAATGGCCTGGCGCTCACCGCTGCGCTGGCCGGCGGGCCAGCGCATGGCGCCGTGACCCTGAACACCGACGGCTCTTTCAGCTACACACCCACGAGCGGCTTCGTCGGCAAGGACAGCTTTACCTATGTCGCCAGCGACGGAAGCGCGTCGGGGCAGCCAACGCTGGTGACGCTGAACGTCGCCGCGGGCGCGCCAACCGCCCAGCCAGACAGCTACAACGCGGTCGACAACCAGCTGCTCACGGTCAGCGCCAAGAACGGCGTGCTGGCCAACGATACCGATCCCAATGGCCTTCCGCTGACCGCTCAGCTGGCCGCGCACGGTGGCCCCACCCACGGGACCTTGACCCTCAACACCGATGGCTCATTCACCTACATCGCCAGGACGGGACACGGCGGCTTCACGGGAACCGACACCTTCACCTACATCGCTACCGACGGGCACGCTTCCAGCGCGCCGACCACCGTCACGATCCACATCACCACCGCCCCCTCGAGCGGCCTTGCAACAGCGGGCGGCGCCGCCCATTCCGCTTTCTCGGCGACCGCGCTCTCGGCGGCGCCCGCGCACGGCGCCGCAACCAGCTTCCAGCTCGCTGATGGTGGCAGCCTGGCCTTTGCGAACACCGCCCTCGGCCATGTCGCCGCAGCGCCATTGCTTGACTTGGCGAGCCCGCTGGCGACCGTAAGCCCCGCCTATGCCGATATTGCCGGCGCCGGGTCGGGTCTGGGCTTGCACGGCTTTGCCGATCCCTTCGCCTCGTCCATGGCCTCCGGCCACCTGTTCGGCGCGCCCAGCCTGCATTCGCTGGCGTCCGACTGGCACATCCTGACCTAGTTGCCGCAGATGCGGGGTCATCCGGCGAACGGCGCCAGCATTGCCGGCGGCCCAGATCCGGTCAGCCATTGCGCCACCGCCTCGCCAATGGCGGGCGAATGTTTGAAACCGTGTCCCGAGCAGGCTGAAACCACGGTCATCCGATCCCGGTCGGGGTCGCGGGCGACAATGAAGCGCTGGTCCGGGGCCATGGTGTAGATACAGCTGGCCGATCGCAGGCGCTTGGCGCTCAATCCGCGCAGGCGCCCCGCCACATGCAGCGCGTGCATGGCGGCGGCCTCCGCGGCGTCTACTTTCCGCTGCGCGGCTTCGGGAGCAGTGAGACTGGCTGAGAACTGTTCGCTGGCGACCTTGACCCCCGCTTCGCCATCGACAGCAGGGAAACCGTAGAACCAACCGCCCTCGCCGCCATGCATCCAGATGAATACCGGCATCCGTTCCGGCGCGAACTCCACCGCCCTGCGGGGCTCGAACCAGTGCATCGTCTGGCGGTAGAGACCAAGGTCCGCCGCATAGCGGCCCCCCAGGAGGCCGGGCGTCCACGGCCCGGCGCATACGATCACCTGGGCCGCCCGATGCGTTGCGCCCTCGGTGGTAACTTCCATCACATCGCCGACCTGCGAGATCGAAGTCACCCGCTCGCCCATGCGGATGGCGGCCCCGTAACGGGCGGCCAGGGCGAGCTGGGCGGCGATGCAGCGTTCGGGATGGACCAGCCCCCCGCCGGGCTCAAAGCAGGCCACCTCCGACTCGCGGGGCGAAAACTGTGGGAAACGTCGACGGATTTCGCCCGCGTCAAGCACTTCGTGGGGAATGGCGAAACGTTCGGCGACCTCGATCGTGCGGCGGACGAATTTCGGCTTTCCCAGGGGCGCCTCGCCGATATCCAATGGGCCGATGACCAGGCAGCCCGTCGTCAGCATCAGATTTTCGCCCGTCTGGGCCTCCATTTCGCGCCACAGCTGGTGCGCGCGCAGAGCCAGCGGCGCGTAGTCGGCCCCCTCGCCGATCGCCTGGCGGGTGATGCGCGACTGGCCATGACTGGAGCCCAGATCGTGCGGCGGTGTGTGGCGATCGATACCCAGAACCCGCACGCCGCGCTTGCTCAGCTGAAAGAGAGTGGCCGCCCCGGCGGCGCCCAGGCCGACAACGATGACATCGGCGGACGATGACATGGCCGAGTTCCCGCAGATAGAATGGCGCGCGACGGCGAGGCGCCTCGATGAGACGTGAACTCTTTCCACAAATCGAGCCGTTCGACAGCGGTCATCTTCGGCTCGACGATCTGCACACGATGTACTTCGAGCAGTCGGGAAACGCCGACGGGACCCCGGCGCTGTTCCTGCATGGCGGGCCAGGCTCGGGCAGCCATCCCGACCACCGGCGGCTGTTCGATCCCGGGGCCTATCGCATCGTTGTCTACGACCAGCGCGGCGCGGGCCGCTCGACGCCCCACGGCGAGACCCGGCGTAACACCGCCGCCCTCTTGATCGACGACATCGAGCGCCTGCGCGAGCACCTCCGCATCGATCGGTGGCTGCTGCTCGGCGGTTCGTGGGGCTCGACGCTGGCGCTGGCCTATGCGCAGGCGCATCCCAGCCGCTGCCTTGGCCTGATTCTTCGCGGCATCTTTCTGGCCAGGCCCCAAGAAATCGACTGGTTCATGCGCGGCATGGGAACGATCTTTCCCGAGGCCTGGCGCGCCTTTGCCGCCCACATCCCCGTCGACCAACGCCACGACTTGTTGGGCGCCTACCAACGCCGGCTGAGCGATGCCGATCCGGCCGTCCACGGTCCCGCCGCGCGAGCCTGGAGTCTCTACGAAGGCTCCTGCGCCACTCTGCGTCCGGATACCGAGGCGCTGGCGGTGTTCCGGGACGACGCGGTTGCACTGGGCATGGGCAGGATCGAAGCTCACTATTTCGTCAATGAAACCTACTTCGAGGCCCACCCGCTGCTGGGCGGCATCGACGCTATCCGCGACATCCCGGCGACGATCATCCAGGGACGCTATGATATAGTCTGCCCCATTGTCACCGCCGATGAACTGGCGCGCGCCTGGCCTCAGGCGCGCTATGTCATCGTGCCGGAGGCGGGGCACCTGGAACGCGAACCCGGAATCCGCGCCGCCAAGCTGGCCGCGACCGAAGCCTTCAAGAACCGGCTGGCCTTCTAGAAATCGCGCGTGGTTGTGAGGCTGACAGGCGCGCGCGCTCGTGCCACACTAGGCTGACGAGGATGGCTCGCCCCTTGGGCCTTCGTCCTCCGACGCAGTAGGAACAGGAGCTAACCAAGATGGCCAATCCGGACGTTGGCAAGGACGAAACCCCAGCCCCCCCCCCCGAAAACGCCAAGACCGATCCCGCCGATCAGCCTCACGTCGCCAAGCCCGGCGTCAAGGATCGGGGCCACGATGTCACCGGCGCCGGCGGAGAACGCATCTCCGGCCTGATCGCCGACATCGCCGACGGCGACTGATTGCAAAACGATTCTCCGCCGCTAATTAAAAGACCATGATCGTCAATGGCTGAAATCCGACTGGCAATGGTCAATGGCACCGGTCCCGCCGGCGCTATCTATGACGAGGTCATGCAGGCTTCGTTCTGCCATCAGCTCACCCAGAAGCTGAACACGCGGAGCTTTTATCGGCGGGGCCCAAGGCTGCTCGGCCAGGAGGTGAAGGACGAGGCGCGGGCGGTCTATCGCTGGCTGAAAGCCGCCAATGAACAGGACCCGACCATCCGGCTGATGGTGGCCGGCTATAGCCGCGGCGGATCGGCGGCGATCATGGCCTGCGAGATGCTCGAGCGCGACAACATCGCCGTCGACTCGCTGTTTCTCTTCGACGCGGTCGCCCGCCACGAGTTCGCTGGCGGCACGGTGATCCCCGCCAATGTTCGTTTCAGCCGCCACGCCCGCCGCTGTCATGCCGCTTCATTCGTCGAAAAATACGAGGGCACGCTGGCGCGCGGCGGTCTGGTGGGCGGCTTCGAAAATCCCATCCGGCCGATGTTCGGCAACACCGGACTGACCTGGCGCGGCGACGGCGATCATCAGCCCGCCGAACCGTTCCTGGGCTCCCATGGCGCGCTGGGCGGTGTCGGCTGGCGCTTCGTGGTCGAGGACAAGGACTGCGAGCGTCAGGTGGCGGCGTGGATGAACGATCATTTCGCGGCGCGCGGCGTCGAGGTGGCGCTGGAGGCCTTTTCGCCCAAGGGAGAGAGCGCCGTCACCCATCCGTCGAACCTGGAGAAGTGGCTGATGCACAACGTCTATCACTTCGCCCTGCATGGGGACGACGAGAACTTGCTGGGAAAAAATCAAGATCAACCCCCGACTGCTCCGGAACGCTCCGCCGCGCGATCTGGCTGACTGGGTTGAGGTGAGAGCTCCGCCCGCGGTCAGGCGCGCGCAACGTTTTTAGGTGTGGCCGACGAACTGTGTTACGATTGCGGCAGGAAAGTCCGGTCCTGGGCCGGCGGGTTTTCAAGGACATGCACCGATGAGCATCAACAAGTGGGGCACGGCCGGGGTCGTGAGCCTGGCCCTTGCGGCCATGGCTGGAACCGCCTCGGCCTGCGCAGGCGCGGGCGTGATCACGCGTATTGTCGGCAAGCCTCAGGATATCGTCATCCTTCGCGTGGGCTCGGCCGGCCAGCGCGCGCCGGTCGCGCGGCCGCGGGTGCTCGAGGTACTCTGCGAATCCGACACCATCCACGCACAGAATGGCGCCGCGGCGACGTTGTCGATCGATGGCGCGGCGACGGTAAAGGTCCAGGCCGGTGAGTCCTACACCGTTGTCGCCAGGAAGGGCCCACCGACCCTGGCAGGCAACGCCTATCGTAACGTCAGCGATCACCTGCTGCCGGACATGAAACGCCAGCCGTGGGACGTGAGGCTGAGGGGCCCCGGCCCGGCGCTCGGCTTCGCCCTGACCAGCCTGGCGTCGGGCCATCAGAACCTTGCCGCCGGATCTCAGAATCTTCTGGTGCGCATCGACGGCGGCGTCGGCGCCTACAAGGTGCAGCTTCTCGATGGGGCCGGATCGGTGCTCAGCCAGGCCGCCGGGGCCGGCAACGACATCGTCCTCACCAGGCTGAATCTGGCCCCGGGCGTCTATGTGCTCGAGGCCGCCGACAGTAGCGGCGCCAAGGTGGAAGCCAAGGTGACCGTGGTGGCCGACAGGCCGCCGCTGTCGCCGGACTACGACGGTATTGCCGATCGTGAGGTCCAGGCGGCCGCCCGCGCCGCCGATCTGGCGCGAAACAACTCGGACACCTGGTCGCTCCAGGCCGAGCAGGTGCTCAACGATGCGCCCACCACTGGCCTGGATCGCGAAAGCGTCTTTAAGCTGATCGAGAGCTACGGCGCCTGAGCCATCGACAAGGCCGGCGGCGCACCGGCGGCGACGGTGGTCTTTGCCGGACTGATCGAGGCTTGGCCGTTGCCGACCAGAATGAAGGCCGCCCAGTAGAAGGGATGGCCGGTCTCCGCCGAGGCGAAGACGCTGCGCTGGGCGGCGGCGAAGGCCAGGGACAAAGACTGATCGGGTTTTTCGGCGGCTGCCAGGAAGGCGCCGACCTCGGCCGCCGATGTGGCCGAATCGACCTTCCACTCGGTGGCCAGCACCGCTGCGGCGCCAGCGTAGAGAAAGCCCCGCGCCAGTCCGCTCAGGGCCTCCCCGCCGTCGGCGACACCGCCACCGGCCGTGTCACACGCCGAGAGAATCACCAGCCGCGCGTTGAGCTTGCGGTCGAGAACGCGCGAGGCCTCGATCAAGCCATCGCCGGTCGAGCCAAGCGAGGTGAGCAGCGCCGGTTCGGCGAAGCAGGATGACAGGCCAAGCACCCCGTGAGTGGCCAGCAGGATCACATCGGCCTGGCCGACCCAGGGATCCTGCAGAAAATCGACGTCGGTGAACTCAGCGCCAAGACGCACCCGGCTCTTGCCGTCGAACGCCTTGGCGACATCGCTGGCCTCGTCGGCGGTGTCCGGCAGTGCGCCGAGCGTGGCCAGTGCGTGGGCGATTGCTTTCTGGCAACCCGCTGAAAGTCCGTGATCGGCGGCGATCCGGGCGGCGGCGGCGTCCGGATCGGGCCGGAAATCGCCAAAGGCGGCCAGTTCATGGGCGGCCGGGGCGCGCGTCGCCTGGCTCTTGCGGAAGCGCACCAGGGAGGCGGGTCCCAGGGCGTTTGTCACGGCCACCCTGCGCGCCAGCCAGTCGACGTCGCTGTAATCCTCGTCCTCTGCGACCTTGCGCGCCGCCTCGCCTTGGGGCGCGCTTTCCACCAGGGCGGCGAAGGGCACGGAGGCCAAGGCCCCAGAAACATCGATGTCGATGGTGTCGAGTCCATTGATATCCGCCGCGATCGGCCCGATCAGGCCAGCATAGAGCGTGGCCGCGTCGGCGATGTCGTAACTGGGCAGTGTCCGACCATGGAAGGCGGTGCTCGCGCGGAGCTTGCCGGCGGCCTCTTCTATCTGCCGCGCGGTCATGGCGATGCGAAACGGGTGCACGCCCGCGCGTGTGACCAGGGCTCCGTAGCCGCCGCCTTCGGCGATGACTATGCGCAGGTAGCCCTCCTTTTCCGCAAGCACTCCCTGGAGGTCGGAGGTAGAGGCAGTGGGATTGAGAAGTTCCAGATAGCCGGGCGCCGCGGCGCGAAGGTTGCTCTCCGCCGTCGCATAGCGCTGGACGGTGTCCTTGATCTGGGCCTCGGCCTGGTCGATCGAAGCGGGGGTGGCGTTGGGATCGACCGCCAGTCTCTGGCGGGTTGCGAGCGCGGCGCGGTAGGCGCGCTCGGCGTCCTGATAGGCTCGGGCCTGGGCGCCGACCCCCTGCAGGGCGAGCCGGGCCGCCAGCTGAGAGGCTGATCGGGCCGCGGCCCCGTCCCACACCAGCGCCAGCGTCTCGAAATACTCTGCCGCGAGTTTCGGATCAGCCGCGCGAGCCCATTGGCTGAGCAACAGGTCGAGCTGGCCGCTAGCCACGTCCGCGGGCAAGCCAGGTTCTTCGAGCTGGTGGGCGAAGATTCGGATCGCTTCGCGCCCGCTGGCCAACGCCTCGTCTGTCCGGCCCAAGCCCGCTTGCGCGCGCGAAAAGGTGAGCAGCAGGTGGGCCTCACTGCGCGTCTGGGGGGCGATCAGCCGGACCTGGATCAACCCTGCGCGGGCCCGCGCCGCGGCGCCGGCATAGTCGCCGTTGGCGAGCCGAATCTCGGCCTCCTCGTTGGCGATGGCGCTCGACAGCCACGCCGGCGGCGACTGCGCCTGGGACAATTCCCCGGACGCCTGATCGAGGTAGTGCGCAGCTTGCGGGTCGCCCAGCGCGCGCGCGGCGACCCCGGCAATGTAAAAGCCCTGGGCGGATAACACCGCCAGCTTTTCCTGCGGCGTCGCCTCGTCGAACTGAATGAGAAGATTGCGCTGAGCCGCCGGCGTCGCCCGATCGATGGCGCGGGAGTCGGTAGCCGAGACGGCCGCCCCGGCGCCCTCGCCGCCACTGGTCGCGCGCAGCTGGTTCGCCGCGAGGGCCAAAGCCAGGGCGCGCGCGTACCGTCTCTGGTTGAGCTGGTCCAGCGCGCGGTAGTTTTCGATCTTGCTGGCCAGCAAGACGCCTTTCTCCGACTTCGCCTCCGCCTCCGCGCGATCGAGGGAGTCGGCAGCCTCGCTGAAACGCCCGGCATCGGAAAGGTTCAAGCCGATCTCGGCCAGGATTTCGGCGCGGCCCTGAACGTCTTCGGGACTGATCGCGTCGTGCGCGCGCAATAACGCCTCAAAGTCCTGTTCGGAACTGGCGAAGCTCCAGATCACATTGTGTTCGAAAGCGCGCCGCCGCAGCAGTTCGTAGTTGACCTCAGCCCCCTGACCGGGGGCCCCCTCGGGGTAGACGGCGTCGATTTCGCGCAGTCCGGGGGTCGAAGCTGTGTCGGTTTCCGCCGCGGCGACCCGGGCCGTGGCGCCGCTCAGCACCCGCGCCGCCTCGACCAGCGGAGCCCAGTCGGCCGGGTAGGCCGATCCGGTGAGAATCACGCTGCCGCGCATGGCGATCAGGCCAAAACGCCGTGGGCCAGGCGGCGCGCCTTCCACGTTGGACGCGCAGGCGACCTGGCGAAGCGAGGTGAACTCCTTTGAAGGCAGAGCGGTCTGGTCACCCTGGCAGCCTTCAGCCAGAGCGGCCATCGCGCTCTGCTGGCGGCTTGCCGGGGCCAGGGTCAGATGGCCAGATGGCCGCTCCCACTGTCCGCAATAGATGTCGACGGCGCGCGCGCCCCTGGGTGCATCGAACCGTTCGGTCGCGCGACAGGCCTGCTTTTCCGCGTTCGACCCGAGGCCGAAGTCTCCGCTTTGGGCCGCGAGGGAAGCTTGCGGCGCGGCGACGATGCCTAGCATCGCCACCAACGACGCCAGAGGGGGCCAAAACGGGCGCAGGCTCACTGGCATTTCCTGTCTGGATCGATGCGCGGCGTGCAACCGGCGCTTCCGCCCGCGGCCAGATCGCCATTGCCGGCCTCCGTCAACGGATTGGCGTCGCCGAGGCGATCGTCGTCCTGTTGCGTCGACGCCTGGGTCAAGGCCGAAAACACATTGGTCGGCCGCACGCCGCCGAAGATGAATCCGCTCTGGGCCGCCGCCTGGGCGGCCGCCTCCGAATCGGGTGGGGGCTCGAACTGGATCGCCGTTGTCGGCGGCGAGCAGACCTGGCCGAACTCGCAGGTGTTGATGCGATAGGCGACCTGCGTCGCAATCGGGGGGGCGAGCAGATCGGGCAGTTGGGCGGCGGAGAGATCGTCGACGATGCGGCCTCCCGCTGTGGTCAATGCGCCGAAAAGGTCGATACGGCTCGGCCCAGCGGAGAAATCGGCCGTCCAGACGCCGCCGATCAATTGGCCTTCCAATGCGGCGGGGACCGCGATCAGTGGACGGCCCGACGTCGGCGCGCCGATGTCGAGGCCCGCGAAGGAGAGCAGGGAGGGCGCGGTGTTCTGTTGGATGATCCGGCCCTGGGCGCTCAGCTGCAGTGCTCCAGCGGCCAGGAACACCTGGCCCTGGCTCGCGGCAAAGGCGCTCGATTGCTTGACCGCATCGAAATTGGCGTCCGCCTGTGCGGCGGCGACGAAAGTCGGGACGCCGACCAGAATATCGCCGCGAGCGATCAGATCGACCCCGCCCAGAGGGGCGGACGATGACCCCAGGGCGCCGGTGATGTCGATCTGTCCGGGAATGAACCCATCCAGGCCGCCAGCGGCGCCCGCCCCTTGGCGGGCGAATCCGATCTGGACATCGACGGGGCCGCTCCCAGTCTGGGTGACCGCGCCGGAGACGGTGATCGAATTGGCGCTGGCGGTTCCAAGCCAAAGAGCCGAGATTTTGCCGGAATCGAGACTCAGATCATCGACCGTCAGGTCCGCGCCTGGGCCTTCCGCCTCGCCGGGGCCACCCATGACGATCACGTCGCGGGCGCTGAGGTGGCTGAAACTGGCATTGGTCAGGTCAAACCCGGCCCCGCCCCCCGATCCGCCAATGGTCGCCGGCCCGGCGCCAAGAACCTCGATGTAGATGTCGTCCGGCGCGGCCGGCGTTCCTGCGGTCACCGACCCGGCGATGTTCAGGGTCCCGGCTGCCAGATTGAGGCCGGACGACCGCTGGAATTCGCCGCCGAAAGGGATCAAGGGCGCGCTGGGCGCGCGGGAGGTCCCGGTCGTCGTCACGCTGGCGCCGGCGGCGATGGTCAGGGCCCCGGCCGTGTGGTCGAAGAATGACACGCCGGTCAGCCGCGCGCCGCTCTCGAAAGTGGTGTCGCCCCCGTCGGTGAGGAAGACCTGATCGCCAGAACTCTGCACCGATGCGCCGGGACCGACGACCATGGCGCCCGTCCCGAGATTCTCGATGTCGATGAAGCCGCTGCTCGAGACGGCGCCCAGGATCTGCAGGGGCCCGGTTGGATTGTTCGCATCGGTGACGTCATCGACGTAGGCCAGGATCGAGGCGGTTCCAACGATCGTTCCCGCCAGCGTCAGCGCGCCTTCTCCTGGGACCGCTCTGGACTGGGCGTGAATGAACAGGTTGACGCCGGAGACCGATCCGACGCTCAGGTTCCCGCCCTGGGGGCCAAGGCCGGCATTGACGGTGACGTTGTCCGTCGGCGACGCGGCGAGGATGCCGGCAATCAAGAGGGAGGTCGGATCTGCGACCACATCCCCCACGGCGCCCAGAACGATCCCGCCGTTGCCCGCGCCCAGCGAGTCCGACCGCACCGTCACGTTTGGCCCCACGCTTATGGTCTGCCCTGCCGCGCCAATATCCTGATTTGCAGTCAGGTTGGCGTCGATGGCCACCGCTCCGCGGGCGCTGTTGAGCTGTGCGCCCGCGCCGACCGTGACCGGCGCGACGATGGCGATATCGCCATAGGTCTCTACATCCAGCGGCCCGCCGAGGATCGTCGATCCCAATCTGGCGCTGTCGGTCAATATCAGGAGCCCGTTCGTCGCGGTGAGAGTCGCGCTGGATGCATCGACGCCGATGCTCGAGTCGGTGGCGCCCGGGGTCGCCGGTCCCTGGGCGCCTCCGACCAGAAAGACGATGCCTTCATCGGTCGTGCCGGGCTTGATGCCGCTGGCCTGGATTTCCCCGCCGACGTTGATCAGCGTGTGATAGCCGGCCTGCAAGGCGCCTCCAGGCGCATCGATGCCTACCCACGCGCCGGACGAACTCCCCGCTTGGGTGAAGCTGGGCCGATCGACCCCCACGACCGGCGTTACCGAGGCGGGAAGCAGCTGCTGGCCCGCCACGTCGGTGGTGAACTGGAGCTGTCCGGCTTGCGAAACCAGGTATTCGACCCCGTCGAAAGCGGTGACAGCGCCGTCCTGAACCAGCGTCTCAGCCTGCAGCGCGACGAACCCGCTGGCCGCATTGATCTGGGCGCCGCTCTGCACGGTAATATTTTCGATTCCCGCGGCGACCGCGGGCTCGATCGCCACCGTTGTCACACCATTGGTGTCTGGATTGAGCAGCTGACTGACATCGTTGTTGTTTCCAAGGGGCCCGGTAATGCCCACGAAGGAGCCGACATTGACCACGGCCGTGGGCCCGAAAAGTATCCCCCCCGTGGAAAACAGCCATACGCCGCCCTGGGCGTTCACAGTACCGGCGATCGTCGACAGCGGGCTTAGCCCGGTCGTCGGATCGGCAGTCACGCGATTGAAGGCGACCCAGGATTGGGCAGCCTGATGGAAATTGACCGTGTCGCCGGCGCCGATGTCGAACGATCGCCAATCGATGACCACCCGCGAAGTGCTTTGATTGACGTTCAGGGTGTTGGCGACGCTGGTGTCGAACGTGGCCCCCGGCGCGCCCGTCGAGCCGGCGATCGTCGGCCCCTGGGGAAGGGCCGGGGCCGCCACGCCCGCCAATGGAGCGACGAGCGCCGCGACCGACAACCCAGCGCCGAGAAACATCTGTCGCCACGGGCGGGCGCCACGGATCATTTGAAACCTCCCCCGGGGAGGCGGTGATTGATGGCGCTGAGCACCCCGTTCAATCCGAATGTCACATTGACCAGCAACACTCCGTGGGGCGTGTGTTCACCCAGGCCAAGCGGCGGGTCGAGCGGCGCCGCGTATGTCAGGTCGATGTGCGCCTGGTTTGGGGTATCGATTCGCACGCCAACTCCGGTCGACGAAAGAGTCCTGTTCATCGCCGCGCCCGGCGTGTGCGTCCAAAGATGGACACTGTCATAGAATGCGAAGGGCGACAGCAGCAGCTTCTGTAGCACGCGATAGGGGCCAAGTCGCACCTCGCCGCTGGCGGCCACCACGTCGTCGCCGAAATTTGCTCCCGGCTGATAGCCGCGGCCGATGGATAGGTTGCCGACGGCGTATTGTTCAGGCGTGGTCAGAGGCGCGCTGGCGACCTGGGCTTCGGTGCGCAGGGCGACGGTGACCTTATGATAGGCGGGGCTCTGACCTTCCAGGCTGAATCTGCCGACCGTCGCGTCGGGATTGGCGCCCAGCCTTGAGAGCAGAGGGTCGCCCCGATGGCTGGCGCCGAGGATTCCAAGACCCTGGCGAATCTCGGCGGTGAAGGCCACGCGGGCGCCGTCGGCGAATCGTCGCTCGCCCGCCGCCGAAAGACTGACGATGCGCAGCTTGTCGTCGGTCAGACCGATCCGGGAGAACACCTCGGTCTTCTGGTTGTCGATCTCGAACGCCGCCGCGGCGCTGAGTGAATAAGCTAGGCGTTCGAGGATCGGCTGGGAGAGCGCCACCCTGGCGTCGAAGACATTGGTGGCCAGCTGCAGCGGCGCGACCGCGCGGCCCGGCTCGGCCCAGGCGCCCAGAGCCATCACCGAGAGGGTCGTGCCCTCGGGATCGAGACCTTGTGCGTGGCTCAGCCGAACGACGGTCTGCGGACCGCCGGCCAGCGAGTGGTAGAACTGCGCGGAGGTCTGATCGCCATAGGCCGAGCCGCCGAAATGATCGACGCCGACCAAAGCGCCCCAGGGGCCCAGGGCGTCCGGATAGAGATTGTTGACGTTGGCGTAGGTGCGCCACTCTTCGCGTTTGGCCTGAACAACCAGGTCGATGCCGCCGCGGACATCGCCGCGGCGCAGAGCGCCGGCGACCGCGAGGCCGGGGATGGCCTTGGCGTGCTCGTATGCGCCCTCGACATCGCCGGCGCTCAGCGGCATGCGGCCCACGAGCGGCTCGAACGCCGCGGTCGCCTGGCGCCGACCGACAGGGTCGGTTCCCAGCACGGTCAGATCGGCGATTCGTCCCTCGATGACTTTGAAGCGGACATCGCCGCCCCGCACCTGCTGAGGATTGACCACCACCGCGACGAATGGAAATCCGTGTTTGGCATAGATCGCTTCCGCTCGCATGGCGATGACGCTGAGGTCGGCCAGGCTCACGGCCCTGTTTCGGTAAGACGCCCACGCCGGTTCGAGGGCGGCCTCGGAAACCGCGTGAGCGTCATCGAACGCGACGGAGTTCAAGGTAAAGCGGGGCGTCAGGTCTTCGGTCGGCGGCTTGGCCGTGAGCTGCGGGATCTCGATAGGGGCCGATTCGGTCGGCGAAGGCCTCAACACCGCCGTTGGATCGACATTTGACAATGGCGCATCGCCCGCCGCGGGGGGGCCAGCGGCGAGCAGGCTCACCATCAACGCGATCGCTGAACTTGCCACCCCACGCGCCCCCAAGAAATCGCAGCAGACGTTCGCCCGCTGGCTTTGCTAACATGCCTGACGGTAAATGGCGTCCAGCAAATCACCTCGAAGCGCTGCGTTCGCGAGGCGTGATCTAGGTTTTCGGGATAATCGGCAGATTGTGTTGACTTTGCGGCGATCATGGCCACATCTAGGCGCACCTCATGGAATTGGAGCGGAAAATGTCATCGAGAATTTCCAGCAACGGCAAGTTCTGGATTGCCGGCGCCAGCCTGGTCGTGATTGCCGGCGCCGTATTCTTCGTCGGCCAGATGAACCCGCCCAACGGCGCCCACACGGCAGGCACCATCGTCGCCGCCGACCGCTACCGGGCCAGCCAGATCTCGAATTCGGACGTCGTTCTCGCCGACAACACCGTGCCGATGCTGATGCAGACCGACGCCTTTGAAATGATGATCAAGAACCCATCCTTCCGGGCCATGGCTTCGGATCCCGGGTTCATGGCTCTGGCTCAGAACCCCCAGGCCCTGGCCGCCATGGCCCAGGCGCCCCAGGCCTTTTCGGCCCTAGCCAGTAATCCGCAGGCGTTCGCGGCGATGGCTCACAGCGCTCAGAACTTCCGTTCGATGTCGAGCGCCGCGGAAGGCATGAACGCCAAGGCGTTCGCCGCCATGGCTTCGAACTCCAAGGCGTTCGCGGCCATGGCCAGCCAGCCACAGGCTTTCGCCGCCATGGCCAGTCATCCGCAGGCCTTCGCAGCCATGGCCAGCCACCCTCAGGCATTCGCAGCCATGGCCGCAAATCCCCAGGCGTTCGGCGCATTCGCCAACAACGCCAAGGCCTTCGCCGCCGCGGCCGCGAACCCGCAGTCGTTCGCCGCGATGCATTCGAACTCGCAGGCTTTCGCGGCCATGGCGAGCGACTCCAAGGCCATGTCCGCCTTGGCCAGTGATCCCCAGGCGTTCGCGGCGATGGCCAACAACGCCCAGGCCTTCGCCGCCTTGGCGAGAGATTCTCAGGCTTTCGCGGCGATGGCCGCCAACTCCCAGGCTTTCGCCGCCATGGCGGCCAACTCCCAGGCCTTCGCGGCCATGGCGCGCGAACCCCAGGCATTCGCTTCCATGGCCAGAAGCGCAGAGGCCTTCGACGCCCAGGCAAGGGGCGAAGGCCTTGGCTCGCGGATGAATTCCCAGGCGTTCGACGCTCAGGCCAGAGGCGAAGGCATGGGGTCTCATTTCGACTCGCAGGCGTTTGCGGCGATGGCGGCCAACTCTCAGGCTTTCGCGGCCATGGCCCAGCAACCGCAGGCCTTCGCGGCGATGGCCAGTCATCCCCAGGCGTTCGCGGCCATGGCCCGGTATCCTCAGGCCTTCGCCGCCATGGCCGCCAATCCGCAGGCCTTCGGCGCCTTCGCCAGCGACGCGAAAGCATTTTCGGTCGCGGCCCAGACGCCCCAGGCTTTTTCGGCCATGGCCAGCCATCCTCAGGCCTTTGCGGCGATGGCGCGCGACTCGGCCGCCATGTCGGCCTTGGCCCGCGATCCGCAGGCTTTCGCCGCCATGGCCAGCAACGCCAAAGCCTTCCAGGCCTTGGCCAGCAATGCCCAGGCTTTCGCGGCCATGGCGTCCAACGCCCAGGCGTTCCAAGCCATGGCGGCCAATTCGCAAGCCTTTGCGGCGATGGCGCGCAACTCCCAGGCGTTCGCGTCCATGGCTCGCAGCGCGGAGGCCTTCCAGGCCCAGGCTGCGGCGGCCAGCATGGCCAGTCAGGGAATGGCTAGCCAGGGGATGAATTCCCAGGCTTTCGCCGCCATGGCCCAGTACCCACAGGCCTTCGCGGCGATGGCGCAACAGCCACAAGCCTTCGCGGCCATGGCCAGCAATCCCCAGGCTTTTGCCGCAATGGCCCGCAACTCGCAGGCCTTCGCGGCTCTCGCCAATCAACCGGCGTTCATGGCCCTGGCCTCCAGCCCGTCATTCGGAGCGATGATGAGCAGCGCCGGATTCGCCAAGGCCATGCGCTCTGAGTAATTAGCCCTTGTCATGCGGCATGATCGCGCGGCACCTTGGCCGCGCGATCGGCGTTTGAGAGCGTCGCGGGCAGGCGAGCCGGCCTAGGGGGCCCGCGTAGTTTGGGGGGGCGGCCATGCGCACAGGGTTTGCATGCCTGACGATTTGCCTGACGCTTATCGCCGGGCATGCCGTGGCTCAGATCGAGGCGCCGACCCAGACGCTGCCGCCCGCGCCGACCCAGAGAGGGGAGCCGACCCAACCACCCAACGGACCCTCGACCGGCTCCACCAGGCCAGCCCATGCTCCGCCCGCCATCGACCTCAGCCGCCTGGAGACGAACGATCTCCAGCTGCTCTACTTCGATCCGGCCGAAACCTATCTCACGCCCCACATAGCGCGCAGTTTCGAGAACTCCTTCGCCTTTCAGAAGCGCACGTTCGGCTGGAAGCCCTGGGACAAGACGACGGTCCTGCTCAAGGATTTCGGCGACTACGGAAATGCCGCCGCGAGAGCGTCGCCCAACAACGCCTTGCTCATCGATATCGGACCGCTCAGCCAGACGTTTGAAACATTCAGCGCCGGCGATCGGTTTTACGCCCTGATGAATCACGAACTCGTCCACGTAGCGACGATGGATGTGTGGAATAAGAACGACGCGCTCTGGCGGCGAATCTTTCATGGCAAGCCTATGCCGTTGGAAGACCACCCCGAGTCGATCCTCTACAACTATCTGGCGACTCCGCGTGTCAACGTGCCGCGCTGGTACCTGGAAGGCAGCGCGGTGTTCATGGAAACATGGATGGCCGGCGGTTTCGGGCGCGCCCAGGGCGGCTACGACGAGATGGTCTTCCGGGCGATGGTTCGGGACAATGCCCGCTTCTTTTCGCCTCTTGGCCTCGAGTCGGAAGGCACCTCGATCGATTTCCAGGTTGGCGTCAACGAATACCTCTATGGCACCCGTTTCTTCAGCTATCTGGCGCTCACCTATTCGCCGGAAAAGGTCATCGCGTGGCTGCGCCGGGACGAAGGCAGCGCCGGCTACTATTCGGTGCAGTTCAAGCGGGTGTTCGGCAAGTCACTTGACTCGGTCTGGGCTGACTGGATCGTCTGGGAACACGGCTTCCAGCATGACAATCTCAAGTCGGTGGCCAGCTCTCCCCTGACTCCCGGTCACCGCCTTGCTCCCCAGGCGCTAGGCTCGGTGTCGCGCGCCTTCTACGATCCGAAAACCGATAGTCTCATCGGCGCCTTCAGGCCAACCGGGATCATCGCCCATGTCGGCGTGCTTTCGCTGCGAACCGGCATCGATCGCAAGCTGGCCGACATCAAGGGAGCGATGCTCTATCGTGTGACCTCACTGGCCTACGATCCCGATGACAATCGCGCCTGGTACACGACCAACAACTACGCCTATCGGAATCTGATGGAGATCAATCCAGTAACGGGCAAAACCCGAGAATTGATCAAGGGCGGCCGCATCGGCGATATTGTCTATGATCGGCAGGACAAGTCCTTGTGGGGCCTGCGCCATCTCAATGGCCTCGTAACCCTGGTCCACATCCCGCCGCCCTATACCTCCTGGTCTCAGGTCCATACGTTTCCCTATGGCGAGATTCCCTTCGATCTCGACGTTTCGCCCGACGGACAGCTGCTTTCGGCGTCGGTGGGAGAGATCAATGGCGATCAGTGGCTGCGCGTGTTCAGGACCGCCGAACTTTCCAATGATGAGGAACCCACGCCGGTCGCCCAGTTCAGGCAAGGCTCGGCCATGCCGGAGGGTTTCGTATTTTCGCCAGACGGGCGCTACCTCTACGGCAGTTCCTATTACACGGGCGTTTCAAATATCTACCGGTTCGAGATCGCCACAAACAAGATCGAGGCGCTGACCAACGCATCCACGGGCTTCTTTAGACCCATCCCGCGCGCCGACGGCTCGCTGATCGTCTTCGAGTACACCGGTCAGGGCTTCGTGCCCGAACTGATCGACCCCAAGCCGCTCGATGATCTGGGCGCAATCAAGTTCCTGGGCGCGCAGGTCGCCGAGCAGCATCCGATCGTCAAGACCTGGGCGGTTGGTTCGCCGGCCGGCGTGCCGCTGGATTCTATGATTACCCGACGTGATCACTACGTCCCGCTCGACGAAATCAAACTGGCCGCCATCTATCCAGTCGTCGAAGGCTACAAGACCCATCCGGCGGTTGGGGTGCACGCGATCTTCGAAGATCCCATGCAGTTCAACCAGTTTCTAGCCACCTTGAGCTACACGCCGGGCTCCACGCTGCCGTCTGGCGAGCGGTTGCATGCCGATCTCGAGTTTCACGACCTGCACTGGAGCTATCGCTACTGGCACAACGACGCCAATTTCTACGACCTGTTCGGTCCGATCGATCGAAGCCGCAAGGGCGACGCCTTCATCGTCGGATACAAGAATTCCTTTATCTACGATCCGCCACGGCAGCTCGATTTCACGTCGAGCGCGGCCTTCTACACGGGCCTGGACACCTTGCCGGGAGCGCAGAACATATTGGCCAGCGAGGACGGCACGATCACAGAAGTAAACGCGGCGCTCCGCTACTCCAACACTGACCGGTCCCTGGGCTCGGTCGACTACGAGCGGGGCATGCGATGGAATGTCGTGGTCACCGACGACTATTCCCACGGCGAAAACTTTCCGCAGGCTCACGCCGGATTCGACTATGGCGTCGGACTTCCATGGCCGCACTCGTCGGTCTGGCTCTACAACGCCGTCGGCATCGCCGGGGGAGATTCCACCGATCCCCTGAGCCAGTTCTATCTCGGCTCGTTCGAAAACAACTATGTCGATGACGGCGAGGTTAAACACTATCGCGAATGGGACAGCTTTCCCGGGTTTGGCATCGACGCGATCAGCGCCAGGCGGTTTTTCAAGTCGCTGCTGGAACTCAACCTGCCGCCGGTCCGGTTCAGCGAGGTCGGTGTCCCCAGCCTGTTCCTCAGTTCGGCGCGGCCAGCCCTGTTCGCGGGTTTGCTGGCTGTCGATCCGGTCGCCGGCGGCGCGCATGTGCTGGGAACGGCCGGCGGGCAACTCGACTGGAACTTCACCGTCGCCCTGCGGCTGCCGATGACCTTTTCCGTTGGCTACGCCGAGGGATTTGGTCAGGATCGGCGGCGAAGCGGCGAATTCCTGTTGTCGCTGAAAATCCTATGATGCGTCCGACCAACTCAGGCAGCCCAAGGTGACGGACTTTTTCCTCAAGGCCCCGGTCGCCTTGGCGCCCGTGCTGGTTTTCCTGGTCGTGTTCCACCGGCTCGATGCGTTCAAGCTGGTCAGCTTTTCCATGGTCCTGATTGCGCTCGGCGCTGGGGCTGCGCTGGCGGCGGCAAGCTATGTGATCAACGGCCACGTGCTCGACGGACTGCCGATCGGCTTCACCGACTACAGCCGATACGTCGCTCCCATTGTCGAGGAGGTGCTGAAAGCCTCGTTGATGATCTATCTGTTCAGCCGCAACCGCCTGGGGTTCATGGTCGATGCCGCCATCGTCGGATTTTCGATCGGCGCCGGGTTTGCCCTTTTGGAAAACGTCTATTACCTGCACCTGTTTCCGCAGGCGAACATCGGCGTGTGGCTTGTCCGCGGTTTTGGCACCGCGGTTATGCACGGCGGCGCGACGGCGATCTTCGGGGTCCTTGCCCAATCGCTGACCGAGCGCCACGCCAAGCTCAATCCCAGTCTCTATCTGCCCGGCCTGGCGGCGGCCATCGTCCTGCACGCGGCGTTCAACCATTTTCCCGGGGCGCCGGTCATGACCATGATGGTGACGCTGCTGGTCGTGCCGCTCACCCTGCTGCTGATCTTCGCCAAATCCGAACATTCGGCGGACAAGTGGCTGCTTTCCGACTTCAAATCGCACGAACACGTTCTTGAGGAGATGCGTAACGGCACCTTCGCCCAGACGGAGGCTGGCCGGTTCATCGCCGATCTCGCCAAGCGGTTCGACGCCGCGGTGGTCAACGATATGTTCGCCTATCTCCAGCTGCACACCGAGCTGGTCATTCGCGCCGAACAGATGCTGCTGGCGCGCGAGGGCGGCGAGATCATCCTGGCGGTGGCGGGGGATCGCGAAAAGCTCCATCGGCTGCACGCCCTTGAAAAGGAAATGGGTCGCACGGCCCTGCTCACCCTCTGGCCCCATCTGCAATTCAGCCGCAAGGAACTTTGGGAGCTCTACCGCCTGGAGAGCCAGGCCCGCGCCGCGTGAGGGCGCCGGCCCTGGGGGCCCTGCTTGTCCTGGTCGCGACGACGGCCGCCGCGGCGCCGTCCTGGTGGCGGGTCGCGCAGGATCGGTCGGAAGTGTGGATCCTGGGCGTACCGGCGGTGACGCCGCGCGGCATGGTCTGGGATCAGCAGGTCGTCCGCCAGCGCCTGCACGGCGCGAACGAACTTATCGTCGCGCCGCGGGCTCGCGGCGGTCTCCGCGCCCTCGGCGGCCTGATCGGGACGGCCGGAGCGCTCCGCTCGCCGACACCGATGGAGGACGGTCTGGCGGCCCCCCTTCGCCGCCGCTTGGTCACCATCCGCATGAGCCTGGGCAAGGACGCCGGTCACTATGCGGGCTGGAAACCCACCGTCGCCGGCGCGTTGCTTCAGGGTGACTTTCTCAAGGCCAACGACCTGAAGGTCGGCGAGATAGAGGCAAGCGTCCGTAAGCTGGCGCACGACGCGGGCGTGCGGGAGGCGCCGGCCGGGGCCTATGACTCCGGCCCGATGATCGCCGCGGCCGGCGCGCTCGGCCCCGCCGGTCAGAGCGCCTGCCTCGCCAGCCAACTGCAAAGCGTGGAAGCCGGCGCGGGGTCCATGCGCGCAACGGCCCAAGCGTGGTCCAGAGGCGTCGTCAAGGCGACGGCGGTGAACCCTGTGGACCAGGCATGCCTAGCCGCGTTTCCGATGATCAAGGTGATGTCCGAGCGCAATGTCGACGAGGAGAGCCACGCGATCGCCCTGGCTCTTGCCCATCCGGGACACAGCGTCGCGGTGTTCGATCTCGTCACCCTTACTCTCGCCGGCGGGGTTCTGGATCATCTGCGCGGTCGTCGGCTGGTGGTCACCGGACCCCAGCCTTGAGGCGTTCGCCGCAGCGGTGCAACCGAGCGCGCGCGTGAGTGTTGTTACAAGTCTAATTGAGGAGATGCCCCTATGACTGGAACCGTCCCACCGCCCGGAGCCTCCAAGAGTCCGACGGGGGGCGCCTATGCGGCCCCCGAACCCCCCCGCCAGAAACCGGCGGACGCGATCAAGGACAAGGTAGCGGCCGCTCGCGACTGGGCCGGCGACGCCGCCGGCAGCGCCCGCGACTGGGCGGCCGAGCGTAGCGACAAGATCAAGGCCGCGGTCAACGATGAGCCGGCGCTGGTCATCGGCATCTCCGCCGCCAGCGCCTTCGCCATTGGCATCGTGGTTGGGCTGTTCGTCGGGCGACTGACCGCAGACTAGGGCGGACGCCCGACAGCCGGTTGAGCTGAACGGCCGCCGTCGCTTGGAGACCCGGCAAGCTGGCGTTATGCCAGCGGGCCGGTTCCCATGCGATTTGCCACCGAGAAGCCTTTTGGCCGTCTCGCCTTTCCAGCCGCAGGACTTCCTTCCGCTACAGGCGGGCAAGTTCAGCGATCGTGAGTTTACGCTCACCGGCGCGGCTCGCGCCCGCGTCGCCATGGAGGGCCTGGAGACCCTGTGGTTCAACACCGGAACGCTGTGCAACATCACCTGCGTGGGTTGCTACATCGAAAGCTCGCCACGCAATGACGCCCTGGTCTACCTGACCGCGGACGAGGTTGGCGACTATCTGGGCGAGATCGCCTCGCTCGGCCTTGCGACCTGGCAGATCGGTTTTACCGGCGGCGAGCCGTTCATGAACCCCGAGATCGTCGCCATGCTGAATGCGGCTTTGGAGGGCGGTCGCCAGGTGCTCGTGCTGACCAACGCCATGAGACCGATGCGCCGGTTCGAGGCTGACTTGCTGGCCCTGAATGCGAGGCATGGGGCTGCCCTCACTCTTCGCGTCAGCCTTGATCATTATACTGCAGCGATCCACGACGCCGAGCGCGGGGCGGGCGCCTGGCGCGCCGCCATCAATGGCCTCCAGTGGCTGTCGGACAACGGGTTTTCGATCGCCATCGCCGGTCGCCAGCTCGCCGGGGAAACGCAGGCGTTCGCCCGCGGCGGCTACGCCGCGCTGCTAGACGATCTGAACATCGTCCTGGACGTAAACGATCCGGCGCGCCTGGTGCTGTTTCCGGAAATGGACGCGCGCGCCGACGTTGTCGAGATTTCGCAGGCCTGTTGGGACATCCTGGGTATCTCGCCGCGATCGATGATGTGCGCCACGAGCCGCATGGTGGTGAAACGAAAGGGGGCGGCGCGTCCGGCGGTCATCGCCTGCACCCTGACGCCGTATGATTCTGGGTTCGAAATGGGCGGGCCGCTCTCCGAATCGATGGGTGAAGTTGCGCTCAACCATCCTCATTGTGCGCGTTTCTGCGTTCTTGGCGGGGCCAGTTGCAGCAACCGCTAGGCGCCCGCCATCTGGTGGTCTTCACCCGTCGGCCAGCGTGGGGAGTGGGCAAAAGGCGGCTGGCCGCTGAGCTTGGGGATCTCGCCGCGCTCCGTTTCCAGCGTTTGGCCATTCAGGAAATTCTGCGTCGTCTCGACCGTGACCGGCGTTGGCGCACCTGGGTGGCGACATCGCCAACCGGTCACAGCGATTGGCTGAGGGGCGCGGTCGGCAGGCCTCAGGGGCGGGGCGAGCTGGGCGTCCGCCTCACCAGGGTGATCGTCGGTTTGCCGAAAGGCCCGGTAGTGGTTATCGGCGGCGATGCGCCAGGCGTGCGGGCGAGGGATATCGCCGCGGCTTTCCACTGCCTGGGCGCAGCCGACGCGGTCATCGGACCGGCGGCGGACGGCGGCTATTGGCTGATAGGGCTGAGAGGCGCCTCTTTGGCTAGGCGCGCCTTCGCCGGTGTGCGGTGGTCGAGCGCGCTTACTCTTGCCGATACCGTCGCAAACCTGCGCGGCCGGCGCGTCGCGATGCTGCGCACGCTCGAAGACGTCGACGATGGCGCCACCCATGCCCGTTTCGTCCAGACGCTGAACCGAAGCCTGCGCGTGTTACCGATCCCTGACTAAAGGTGGCTATGGACGGCGCACCCTTCGGCACAAGCCGAGGTTTTGCGGGCTTGACCAGATCACGATGGCGCCTGCCCGATCAGACGCTCCAGGTTGGCGCGAACGGCGCGGTAGCATTCGCAGGCGCGCGCCTCCAGTCCGGCCCGATCGAGAATGAAGATGCGGCCGCGGCCGCGCCGGATCAGCCCGGCTCCGGCCAGGTCGCTCAGGGCCTGGGTGATCGTCGTCCGCTGAACCCCGACCATTGCCGCAAGAAACTGCTGGGTAAGCTGCACGGTTTCCGAAGCGGTGCGATCCTGCGACATCAGCAGCCAGCGACACAGTCTCTGGTTAACCGAATGCAGGGCGTTGCAAGCCACCGACTGATGCGCCTGAGCAAGATTGGCTTGCGAGTGACGCACCAGCAGCCTGCGCAGCACGCTGCTTTCGTCGACCTGGCGCCTCAACCGCGCAGCCGAGAGCCGCGTCGCCGAACCCGGAATCTGGGTGAAAGTGCGGCTGATGGCCACCGAAGCGCCGAGCGCCGCCAATACGCCCACCACGCTCTCGTAACCGACCGTGTCGCTCTCCACCGTTCGGCCGTCGGACATTACCGTGACCACCGAGACCACGGCCGTGTTGGGGAAATAGACCCATTCGACGCGGTAGTCCGGCTCGTAAAGAACATCGCCTGAAATCAGCGAGACCTCCTGCATGTCGCCCTTCAGGGCCGCGCGATCGGCATCGGCCAGCGCAGCGAGCACCAGATTGCGGTTGATCATGCCCACCCCCTGCCGACGCCCGGACCCAAGAGCGGTGGAACAACGCTGGCCGGCAGCCCGTTGTCATGCCTTGAGGAGCGTCCGATGACCCTTATCGCGCGCCGCGGCGCTTTCGACACCCCTTTCCAGGTTCGTGTCGTCGATGGCGAGATCCTCGTTGAATCGGACCAGGCTCCGATTGAGTTCGTTCTTACGGTCGAAGCCGCTCGGCTGACGGCTGACAGGCTGATGACCGCCGTAAGAGCCGCAGAATCCCCCTCTCCGCTTGAATAGATCGACAATTTTGAGGAACTCGCTGTCGGATTGATGGCGTGCGCCGCAAGTTTGAAGGCGAGAATTTATTGTCGCGTCTGTCGCCCACCCGACACTTTCCACAGGGGCGCTTGGAATATTGGTCGCACCGCAGCGTTTTATAAGGTGAGCGCGGGGGCTACTTGAAGACCTATATTTTGTATATTCACGATCGACGCTATTCGGTGCCGACCCTGGATACCCTTACGGTGAGCAGCGACGCGCGGGCGAGTGAACTGGCGCGCGCGCGCCTTGCCTCATCCACCCATTACCAAGGCGCGGAGATCTGGGAAGGCGACCGCCTGGTGGAGACACTGACATCGTCCGCGACTCCCGGCGTTTGATCCCGCGGTCACAGGGAACCCCGAGCGCCTTTCGCGCATCACGCCTGGCGTAGAAGGCGGCTCCGCGGCGCCCGGCTGGCCCTACCGACTGTTTCGCGGCAAGGTGCGCGGGTAGATCGGCTATCCTCGGGCTGACCTCTTCAAGAGCGGGCCATGGTTGAGATTCGCGGCTATCGCGGCGCCGATCTGGACGCGCTCTATGACATCGCCCTCCAGACCGGCGCGAGCGGAACCGACGCCACAGGGCTCTACCGCGATCCAAGGCTGGTCGGCCACGTCTATGCCGCTCCTTACGCCAGCCTAGAGCCGGAAAGCGCCTTTGTGGTCGAGGATGAGGCAGGGGTCGGGGGCTATATTGTCGGATGCAAGGACACCCGCGCCTTCGAGGCGCGGCTGGAAGCGGAATGGTGGCCAACCCTGAAGCCGACTTATGGCGATCCGCATCCCACGCCGCACGAGGGCTGGGATCATGACCAGCGGCTGAGCTATCTGATTTACCATCCGCCCCACGCCCCGACCCGTGTCGTGGAAGAATTTCCCGCCCACCTTCACATCAACCTTTTGCCCCGCCTTCAGGGCCAGGGCCTCGGAGGCGCCCTGATCGACCGATGGCTGAACGCCATGCGCCGGGCCGGCGCTTACGGCGCGCACCTGGGGGTCGGCGTCGCCAATCAGCGGGCCATCGGCTTTTATCGCCACCATGGGCTGACCGAACTGCGCCCCTCGGGCGTTCCGCCGCAGGTGCTGTGGTTCGCCAAGCGCCTGGCGCCTTGACAGGGGTGCCCGCCGAGGAACAGCACAGGGTTCCGGTTTAGGAAGGACTTCGCATGGCCCGCAAATATCAGAACATCCTGGAGACGGTCGGCGGAACGCCGGTGGTCAGGATCAATCGCCTAGCGCCGCGCAACGTCACCCTGTGGGTCAAGATCGAGGCGTTCAACCCGATGGGCTCGGTCAAGGACCGCCTGGCGCTGGGGGTCATCGAAGCGGCGGAGGCATCGGGCCAGCTGAAGCCGGGTCAGACCGTCATCGAAGCCACCAGCGGCAACACCGGCATCGGCCTGGCCATGGTCTGCGCTCAGAAGGGGTATCCGCTTGTCGTCACCATGCCCGAAACCTTCAGCCTCGAGCGCCGCAGGTTGATGCGATTCCTCGGGGCCAAGGTGGTGCTGACCCCGGCCGCCGGGCGCAGCGTCGGCATGGTCGCCAAGGCCGTCGAACTGGCCACGACCCACGGGTGGTTCCAGACCCACCAGTTCGAGAACGAAGCCAACGCGGACATGCACTCCCGCACCACCGCCCGGGAAATCCTGGACGATTTCGCGGGCGAGCGGCTCGACTACTGGGTCACCGGCTATGGCACCGGCGGCACGCTCAAAGGGGTGGGCCGGGTGCTCGACAAAGAGCGTCCGGAAACCAAGATCATCGTCTGCGAGCCGCAGGACGCTCCGCTGCTGGCCAGCGGTGTTCCCCAGGCTCGCAAGGCGGACGGCTCGGCGGCCGAGGGCCACCCGGCGTGGAAACCCCACCCCGTGCAGGGGTGGACACCCGACTTCATTCCCAAGCTGACGGGGGACGCGGTCGACATGGCCCTTGTCGATGAGGTCCTGCCGATCAGCGGGGCCGACGCCATTCACTGGAGCCGCGAACTGGCCCTCAAGGAGGGTATTTTCGTCGGCATCTCCTCGGGCGCAACCTTCGCTGGGGCCCTGCGCACCGCCGCCAACGCGCCTGAAGGCTCGGTGATTTTGTGCATGCTTCCCGACACTGGCGAGCGCTATCTGAGCACCCCGCTGTTCGCCGATGTCCCGGTTGAGATGACTGACGAGGAGAAAGAGATCCTCGCCTCGACCCCTCTCTTCAAGCCGTAGGTAGAGAATCCGGCCGCCTCGCGCCCCCTCCACCACCCGCGTCGCGGGCGGTCCCCCTCCCCCGCTGCGCGGGTGAGGAATTTTAGACAAACTCCTCCCCTGCCCTTTTGCGGGGGAGGTGGCGCGGCGCGATCAGCGCCGTGACGGAGGGGGCGCAAAGCCAATCCGAGGTCAGAGGTGAAAGCCCATCATGCCGCAATAGTTACGCCGGCCCGGCGTAGATCTCCATCGCTCCCGCCAGCATCTTCAGGGCGTCGGCCCTGGTGCGCTGGAATGAGTTGCGGCCGATGATCGAGCCGAACCCGCCACCCTGGTGAATGGCGCGAATCTCTTCGAACAGTGCGCCGTCGTCGGCGACGGTGGCGCCACCGGAAAAAATCACGATCCGCCGGCCGGCGAAGCCGCAGTCGATGACGTGGCGCACGCGCTCAGCTTGGGTGGCTATGGGTATCTTGCACGCCTCATAGACCTTGCGGGCGGCGTCCTGCTCGATGTGATCGGTTGGCAGCTTGACCTTGATGATGTGGGCGCCGAGCTGGGCGGCGATCTGCACCGCATAGCCGATGACATCGATGGCCGTCTCCCCCGGCTTGCTGAGGCTCGAACCGCGTGGGTAGGACCAGATGACCACCGCCAGGCCCTTCTGCTTGGCCTCTTCGGCATAGGCGCGGATCTGGCCGAACATCTCGATCTGATGGGCCGAGGCCGGATAGATGGTGAAGCCGATGGCGCTCGCCCCCAGACGCAGGGCATCGTCGACGCTGGCGGTCAGGGCCTGGCCCGGGTCGGCGTCGTCGCGCAGGGCGTCGTTGTCATTGGCCTTGAGGATCAGCGGAATCTGTCCGGCGTAGTCGCGCGCGCCGGCCTCGAGCACGCCCAGCGGCGCGGCGAAGGCGTTGCAGCCCGCCTCGATGGCCAGATCGAAGTGGTAGCGCGGATCATAGGCGGGGGGATTTGGCGCGAACGAGCGCGCAGGTCCATGTTCGAAGCCCTGATCGACGGGCAGGATGACCAGCTTGCCGGTGCCGCCGAGGCGCCCGTGATTCAGCAGCCGGGACAGATTGGTCAGGGTGCCCGGGTTGTCGGCCCCATACCAGCTGAGAATCTCGCTCGTCCTGGCGCTCATCTAGTCGTCTCCTTTGGGTTGGCAGTTCGCGCATCGCCGAGCACATAACGCTCGATCGCCTTGGCGAAGCCCTCGTCATTGTACGAAGCAGTCACGTACCTGGCCTGCTTTTGAACCTCGGGGCTGGCGTTGCCCATGGCGATGCTCAAGCCGGCCTTGCGAAACATCGGCACGTCATTGGGCATGTCGCCGATGGTGGCGATCCGATCGGGCGGGGCCGACAGCAATCTGGACAGCGTGGCGACCACCTGTCCCTTGTTGGCCTTGGGATGGGTGACGTCGAGGTAATAGGGCTGTGAGCGCGCGGCCGAGGCCCTGGCGCCCAGCGCCTTCTGCACCGTCGCCTCGCAGCGTGCGACACGCTCCAGATCGTCGCTGACCCCGACAATCTTGACGGCCTCGTCCAGCGCCTTGCCGAAGTTACCGACGACCTTTGGCGGAAACTTCACCGTCCACTGTTCGCGGGCGACGTGCGGCGCGGCCGCGTCGCGGACCAGCCAATCCTTGGCCGTATAGACCCAAACGTCCAGGCCGCCCTCGCCGATCAGCTGGGCCGCCTCCCGCGCCACTGCGCCGCTGAGGGTGTTTTCCTCCAGGACGCTCATGTCCGGATGAACGAACACGCCGCCATTGAAACCCGCGATCGGCGTGGTCACGCCAAGGGGCTCGACCAGCATGGCCATGCCGCGCGGCGGTCGCCCGCTGGTGATGGCGAAGGCTATGCCCGTCTCGGCCAGAGCCTTCACCGCCGCGCGGGCCCTTGGCGTGAGCACTTTTTCCTCGGTGACCAGCGTGCCGTCGACGTCGGCGATGACCAGACATACGCCGGGCCCACCACCGTCTTCATCAGCGCCTTTGGCCGAGTCCATTGTCGCCTGCCGATCTCTCTCTTGCCCGCGCGCCCAGGCGGACCGCGACGGATTTTCGAGCGTCGGGCGTTCAATAGCCGACTAAACGCGCTCACGCACGACAGCGTGCGCCAAAACCGAGGTATCTCATGACGCTCCGTTCGATCGCCTTCGCCACCGCAGCCTTTTCCCTGATCTCTGTTGGCGCGGCCAGCGGGCAGGTTCCACCGCCAAACCCCATGCACGGCGCCTGTCGCGCGGACATCCAGCGGCTTTGCGCCGGCGTGGAACACGGCGGCGGCCGGATCATGCAGTGCATGAAGGCCCACGCCAGCGAAGTCTCGGCCGATTGCCAATCGGCCATGGCCGCCCGCCGCGAAGCCAAACACGCCGCTCGCCAGGCCCCGCCTCCGCCTCAGTAGAATTATCGGCGCGCGATCCAGTCATGAACGGGGTCGTTGCGGAACTTCCAGCGGCGTTCCGCGCCGGCCATCACATTGAGATAATAGAGGTCATAGCCATGGGGCGCCCCGACAGGGTGATAGCCGCGCGGCACCAGCACGACATCGCCGTCGTGGACGCAGACGGTCTCGTCGATCGCGCCGTCGTCGGTGTAGACGCGCTGGAAGGCGAACCCTTGGGGCGGCGAAAGCCGGTGATAGTAGGTCTCCTCGAGAGCGGTTTCCTGGCCCTTGGCGGCCGTGTCATGCTTGTGCGGCGGCCAGCTGGACCAGTGTCCACCCGGCGTGATCACCTCGACCACCAGCAGGCTGTCGGCGGCTTCGGCTTCGGACAGGATGTTGCGCACGAAGCGCCGGTTGGTCCCGGCGCCGCGCACCTCGCGGGTCATCGAAGCGGGGTCTATCAGCCGCGCCGTGCGGCCGGGCGAGCCGGGCGCCGTGCACACGGCCAGTTCGACAGCGGTCCTGGCGACCAGCGCGTAGGCGCTTCCCGCCGGCGCATAGACCGCCGCTGGCGGTGCGTCGGCGAACACGCTATCCCGCCCGCCAAGCTCATTCCAGGTTCGCGCGCCGATCGTGATGTCCGCGCAGCCCGATAGGACGACGAGGCAGGCTTCTCGGCCCGCCTCGCCGCCGCGAATCTGCTCCCCGGCGGGAATCCGCAGAAGCCTGAACCCGACATAGGTCCAGCCGGCGCTGGCTGGCGTAATATCCAGCACACAGCCGGATGCGTCAGGCACGGCCTGTCGGACGAGAAGTTTGCTCATCGACCCGTTCCCGTTGCGACGGCCAGCCCCGCGGCCCTCGCCGCCGAGCGCAATGTCGCCAGGCCCATGGCGCTGAAAGTTTTCGGATCGGCCATGGCCGGGTCCTGCTCGGCTTCGACGACCATCCAGCCGCTATAGCCGATCGCCGCCAACGCGCCCATCACCGCCGGCCAATCTAGATCGCCGTCGCCCGGCGCGGTGAACATGCCGGCCAGGACCCCGCCCAGGAAACTCATCTCCCGCACCCTGACCGCCTCGAACACGGCGCCTCTGACATCCTTGCAGTGCACGTGAGCAATGCGGCCCGGATGCGCGCCAATCACCGCGATCGGGTCGATACCCGCCAGCGTTGCATGGCCGGTATCCAGGGTCAGGCCGGCGGCCTCGCCGGTGTGGGCGATGAACGCCGCCAGATCCTCAGGACCCTCGACCACGGTGCCCAGGTGCGGATGATAGGCGAGGCGAAAGCCCTCGGCGGCGATGGTTTCGGCAAATTCGGTCAGCCGTTCGCCGAACACCTTCCAAATCTCATTCGAAAGTCGGGGTCTGGCCGATCGCGCCATGTCGCGCGCGCCGTGGATGGCGTTGCTGACTTCGGCATAGATGAACACGGTGCAGCCCATCGCCGCGAGCAGGGCCAGATGGTCGCGTGCGCGGGCGATCTCCGCCTCGACGCCGTGGCTGAGGAGCCGCCCCCCGAACCAACCCCCGGCCAGTTCCAGGTGGTGCGCGCCCAGCAGCGGCCGCAGCGTTGCCGCGTCGCGCGGGAAAATCCCGCCAAGCTCGATGCCGGTAAAGCCGATCTCGTCGGCGTCGCGCAGAATGGTTTCCAGCCTCGTGCCGCCGCCCAGCTCGGGCATGTCGTCGTTGACCCAGGCGATCGGGCTGACGCCAATCTGGACGCTCACTTCACGACATCTCCAGACTGGCGCCCAGAAACCGGAGACCCAGGCGCGCGACCACCGCCCTTGAAGACCCGTTGGCCTGAGCCGCGCTATAGAACAGCGCCCGACCCTCCAGCATTGGCGACCGGGTCCAGCCCGCGGTAGCCGCCGCGGCGTAGCCTCGGCCGCGATGCGATCGCACAGTCGCGACCCCCACGTCCGCGCCGCTCGCCGAGAGGCGCGCCGCGAACGCGATTGAGGCGATCTGGCCATCGACAAGCGCCACGCACCAAGGCGGCCAGAATTCGGAGACATTGTCGCGAAAACCCAAATCCAACATCGCGGGCGGCAGACCGTTGGCCGCCAGGCCAGCCAGAAGATCTTCCCCTTCCTGAGTATGAGAGTGGATCAGACGCGCCTTGGCGTCATAACCACAGGGGTTGGGCAGAACATAGGTCACGCCAAGCCTCGCTTCTGGGGCCAGGCCGTCTTGCGACACCAGCGCCACATAGCGACTGTGGTGCGTTGGACCGCCGCTCTGAACCACAAATGGCGGCTCTTCCGCGGCAAGGGCCAGTAACCGGGCGGCGACAGCGTCAGATACTTCCCAGCCAACGGCCGCCAGGTTCCCCTCAGCGCACCCACGAAGGGAAAATCTGGCCCCCGGCGAACGATCGGGATCGTTCGTCCGCTCGATCCGCCCTTCAGGCGTAAACACCTGGTCCGTCTGGCGCTGAATCGCAAGAAGCTCGGCGTCGGTCATCGTCGATGGCGCGCCGCCTCGTAAGATTCGCGGGCCGCGACGACTTCCGGACGTTCGGAGACTTCGCTGACCGGCACGTCCCACCACGCGCCGCCAACCTCCGTGCTCGCGGCCGGATCGGTGGCGATGACGATGACGCTGGTGCGGTCGGCGGCGAGCGCGCGGGCCATGGCGGCCTCGAGACCCGCGATGTCGATGGCGACGTCGGCCAGGGCGCCGAGGCTGGCGGCATGAGCGGCAAAGTCGACGCGGGCCTCCGATGGCAGGAGATTGTTGAAGGGGGCGGAGCCAAGGCTTCGCTGCAGACGGTCGATGCAGCCGAAACCGCCATTGTCGAGCACGACGATGATCAGTTTTTGGCCGAGGCTCACCGAGGTGGCGATCTCGGAATTGAGCATCAGATAGCTGCCGTCGCCGACCATGACGATGACCCCGCGGCTGGGGTCGGCGAGCTTCACGCCAAGGCCGCCGGCGATCTCGTAGCCCATGCACGAATAGCCGTATTCGACGTGGTAGCCGCCGGCCGCGCGCGTGCGCCAAAGCTTGTGCAGCTCTCCGGGCACGCCGCCGGCGGCGCAGACGACGACCGCGTCCGCCGGCGCCGCTCGCCAGACCGCCCCCAGCACCTGCGCGTCCGAGGCAAGTTGACCGTCTTTGGTCGGAGCGGTCGCCGCGTGCCAATCGCGGTTCCAGGCGGCGAGCCCGGCCGAACAGGTCTCCCGCCACGTGACCGGGACTTGCCAATCGCCGATTTCCACCGCCAACGCCGCCAGTACGGCGACGGCATCGCCGACCACAGCCAGGGCCCCGTGCTTGTGGGCGTCAAAGGCGCCGACGTTGATCTGGGCCAGCCGGCAGGCGCGATTAGCGAACAAACCGCGCGATCCGGTGGTGAAATCGGTCAGCCGCGTTCCGATCCCTATCACCAGGTCGGCCGCGCCGGCGGCGCCATTGGCGGCGCTGGTCCCGGTGACCCCGATCGCGCCAAGATTACAGGGATGATCCCAGATCAGCGCGCCCTTGCCCCCTTGCGTCTCTGCCACCGGAATGCCGGTCGTCAGGGCGAATTCGGCCAGCGCCGTCTCCGCGCCGCCATAGATCACGCCGCCCCCGGCGATGATCAGCGGGGCGACCGCTGCCTTGAGCAAACGAGCCAGATCGGCGATCTCGCGCGGATCGGCGTCCTGGCGGCGCGTGCGCCACAGGCGTGGTTCGAAGAACGCCGGCGGATAATCGAACGCCTCAGTCTGCGCATCCTGGCAGAAGGCGAGCGTCGCCGGCCCACATGCCGCGGCATCGGTGAGCATGGCCATGGTCCTGGGCAGCGCCGCGATGAGCTGCTCCGGCCGCGCGATCCGGTCGAAGAAGCGGGAGACCGGGCGAAAGCAGTCGTTGGCCGACACCGTGCCGTCGGCGAAATCCTCGACCTGCTGCAGCACCGGGTCCGGACCCCTGCCGGCGAAGACGTCCCCCGGCAGAAACAGCACCGGCAGGCGATTGACGTGAGCCAGGGCGCACGGCGTGACCATGTTGGTCGCCCCAGGACCGACCGAACTGGTGCAGATCATCGCCCGGCGCCGCCGCTGGGCCTTGGCGTAGGCGATCGCCGCATGGCCCATGGCCTGCTCGTTGTGGGCCCGCAGAGTCGGCAGCTGATCGCGGCAGGCATGGAGGGCCTCGCCAAGTCCGGCCACGTTGCCATGGCCGAATATCGCCCAGGCGCCGGCGAAGAAACGCACCCTGTCGCCGTCCACGTCGACGAACTGGCTGGCCAGGTAACGGATGCAGGCCTGGGCGGCGGTGAGTATCACGTCAGGCCGCGCACTGGCCCGCGGCCACGCCGCACCGGCGGATGAGGGGTCGAGCGGCGCCTGCCATGCTATAGCAACGCCTTCGCGGAAACGCCCGTCAACCCCTCAGCCGGCCCGTCGGGCCGCATTCTACCCCAAGGGGCGACGGTCCTCCGACCTTCGAGAGGCTGTTATATGTTCAAGATCGCCCTCTTGGGCGCCGGCCGCATCGGCGCCATTCACGGCCTCAACGCCGCCGCCAATGCAAGGCTGGAGCTCGCGATCATCGTCGATCCCGATCCGCATGCGGCCGGCGCCTTGGCCCAGAAGACGGACGCTCGGCAGGGCGCCCTGGAGGCCGTGCTCGCGGACGCCTCTATCGCCGGCGTGATTGTCGCCAGCCCGACCGGCGATCACCTCGAGCATGTCCGCCGGTGCGCCGCAGCCGGCAAGGCGGTGCTGTGCGAAAAGCCTATCGATCTCGACCTTAGCCGCGCGCGGGCGGCGGGCGCCGATCTGGCGGGCGCACGGCTGCTAGTGGGGTTCAATCGGCGATTCGATCCCCATTTCGCGGCCCTCGAGACGGCGTTGAAAGCCGGCGATATCGGCGCCCTTGAGAGCCTCCACATCGTCAGCCACGATCCCGCGCCGCCACCGCCGGCCTACATCGCCAGAAGCGGCGGCCTGTTCAAGGATATGACCATCCACGATTTCGACATGGCCCGCTGGCTGCTGGGCGAAGAGCCCCACGAGGTGTTCGCGTCCGCGTCGTGCCTGATCGAGCCCGCCATCGGCGCGGCCGGGGATGTCGATACCGCAAGGACGCTCATGCGCACCCCGTCGGGGCGCCTGTGCACGATCAGCAACAGCCGCCGCAGCGGCTATGGCTATGACCAGCGCATCGAAGTCTTCGGTTCAGGCGGCATGCTGCGCGCCGGCAACGTTTGCCAATCCACCGTCGAACGTTGGGATGAGGCCGGCGCGCGGTCGGCGCCCCTCGAAAACTTTTTCCTGGATCGCTATCGGGACGCCTACCGCCGCGAACTCGACCACTTTGCCGAGGTGCTCGCAGGCGCCACGCCGCTGGTGGGCATAGCCGACGCCATTGCCGCGCTGGCCCTCGCTGAAGCCGCCGGCGAATCGGCGAAAACCGGCAAGCTGACGCGGGTTTGAACTCTTCCCGCCCCCGCGGGAGAAGATGCATCTTTCAGGACCGCTCAACCACACCCTTTGAAGTCAGCGCCAGGTGGGAGAGCGTGCGATCCTCGTGGGTCATCCGCCAGGAAAGCAGGGCCTGGACGCAGGCCAGAACCGTGGTCGCGTGCGCCGGGTCGCCGGCCAGATCGGTCATCTCGTGGGGGTCGGCCTCCAGATCGAACAGCAGCGGCGCGAGGTTGGCGAAGTGCACATATTTGAACCGCCCGCCGCGCAGGATGGTCATCGCGCATTGGTCGGCGGCGGGACCCTGGGCATCGCTCGTCGATGAGCTTGCGTCATCGCGAAAATCGTATTCCCAGTGCGCCGCGTCGCGCCATACAGAGGGCGCGTCCTCGCCGGTGATGAACGGCGCCAGGCTCACGCCGTCGCATTGGCGGGGGACCTTCGCGCCGATCGCCTCCAGCAGCGTCGGCACGATGTCGACGTGCTCGGTGAAACGAGAAACCCGGGTCCCACGCCGTCCGGAGGCCTCCCGACGCGGATCGCGGACGATCAGCGGGATGTGATAGGAGCCGTCGAAATATCCGCCCTTGCCGAGCAGCCAGTGGTCGCCCAGCTCCTCGCCGTGGTCGGATGTGAAGATGATCAGTGTACGGTCGATCAGTCCGCTTTGGCGCAGAAAGTCCATCAGCCGGCCGATTTCCGCATCTACACGGCTGATCAGGCCAAAATAGACCGCCTTGAGTCGCCGCAGGCGCTTGTCGTCAGCCGGCGCGCGCATGCCCGGACGCGCCAGCCGCATGGCCAGCCAGGGGTGCTGCTCGCTTTCCACTTCCGGCGTCTCGCGACGGGCGAATCCGGGCACGCCCATCGGGTCGTAAAGGGCGTTGTAAGGTTCCGGCGCCACCCACGGCGGGTGCGGGCGCAGGAGCGACAGGTGGGCGACGAACGGTCCCTTGGCCTCCCGCAGATAGTCGATCAGGCGCCCGGTGAGGAACGCCGTATCGTCGACCTCCACGGGCCATGCCGACGGCTTGGGATGGGCTGCGCCCTGCTCGTATTCCGGGCCCGGGGCGCGGTAGCCATAGGCAAGCGCGATGTTGGCAGGGGTCTGGTAGCCCTGTGCGTTCAGCCAGTCGGTCCAGGCCTTGGGCCGGCCATCCAGAGGGCAAACTTCGCGGATCCCTGGCAGCGGACCCTCGTAAGTAAAAAGTCGCGGATCGTCCGGCGCGAGCCCGCGCGGGTCGGCGCTGGTATCGGTGTAGCCGAACAGCACCGGATCGTAGCCAACCCTTGCCGCCTCCAGCGCCCAGTTGCTGTGGCGCGCATCGAGCGGCGCGCCGTTGGTCACCGACCGGTGGTTGTGCTGATAGAGGCCGGTATGCAGCGAGGCGCGACTGGGCCCGCACGGGGCCGTATTGGCGAAGTGGCGGGTGAAGAGCACCCCGTCCGCCGCCAGGGCGTCAAGGTTCGGCGTCCTGACCATCGGGTGGCCGACCGCGGATAGGCAATCGCCCCGCCACTGGTCGGCGGTGATCAGCAGGACATTGAGCGGCGCGGCCATCGGCGGATGATGGTCCGACAGTCCACCCAAAGGCAATCGGCGGTCGTGTCAGCCAGGAAGGCCCAATGGGCCCGGCCGCCGCCCGCGGCCTATCCTGGCGGAAGCGGTTGCGGGTTCAGTTTGTGCGCGCCAGGGGTGAGGGTGTGGAAGGCGCAGTCGTGGCCTGCCTGAGCCTGTCGGTGCGTCGACTGCGGGTCTCCCCCGGCTTTGCGCATCGCCACAATATGGTTGCCGTTAGCGCAAGGAGCGGGGGCCGTGGTCCCCGACATGTGCGCCGTCTGGGCGCCGACCTTGCCCGTGCCGCTGCCCGAGCCGGAGCCATAGGACGCCCCCAGACCCAGCGCCGCGCATGCAATCGTCGCCAATTTCAGGATTGATAGCCTTTTCATGGATTCCTCCTGGCGAGGACGTGTTTGCCGTGTTGTCCCCCTTGCCGTAGGGGCACATGCTATCCCAGGGCCCTGGGCCCGTAAACCGGTGGGCTGCGCCGCGGCGCCTTTGCTGGCGGCTTCGTGGCGTTCATCGACAGTCTTATCTCGGACATCGCGGTGGCGCCGCCGGTCGATCTGTTGGCGCGCTGGAAGGCTGACGTCGCCGCCGAGAAGGCGGGGATTTGGACCGCTCCGTGAGCCGTTCTAACCCCTCATTCGGAACGCGGGCTTCCAGCCCGCCCTTGCCGCGGATAGGAATAGCAAGCGGCTCTCCATGGGAGTTCTTCACGAGAGAAGCGGGCTGGAAGCCCGCGCTCCGGCCGCGGACAAAGATGAACACTTGAGGTGACCGTGAGTGAGTCAGCCGCCGACATCGCCCGGGTTCGAGGGCGGTATCCAACCTATACCCGCGAGCGGCTGCGCCAGTTCGCCCGGCGCCTCGCCAAGGCGATCTATCCGGAGCGCACTTCGGTTTCGCGGATCGAGATAGCCGGGCCGACCGACCGAATCACCTTGGCCGAGGCCGAGGCGCTCGACTACCAGCCCGTCGCGCTCGGCCAGGGGCTTGGCCCGCAATGGGCGACCTTTTGGTTCAGAGTGGCGGCAACGGTTCCCGAAGATTGGCGGGGCGCGCGCGTCGATCTTTTCTGGGACTCGCGGACCGAGGCGATGCTGTGGCTGGACGGCCGCTCGGCGCAGGGCTTGAACGTCGGCCGGCACACCGCGCGGCTGACCGCCGAGGCGGCCGGGGGCGAGAGCCTCAACTTCACCATCGAGGCGGCGTGCAACCGCGAATTCGGCTCGTCCGACGATCCGACCTTGCCGGGCTCGAGGGCCCAGCCTTACCGGCTGGCGGCCTGCGAACTTCGCCGGTTCGATCCGGCCGCCTGGGCCCTCTTCCACGACTTCGAGGCGCTGCGCCAGCTCGAGGCCGACCGCGCGCCGCCGCAGACGCCGATGTCGGCCGGCGGGGTGGCGCCGAAGATCGTCCGCCCGGCCCTGGATACGACCTGGGCCGGGCGCCTGCTGCACGAACTCAACCGCGTGTGCAATGTCCTGGAACCCGAAGACCCCACTACCTGGCCGGTCGGAAAGACGATCCTGCAAACCCTGCTCGGCTCGTGCAATGCGACGGTGACCCACGAGCTTTCCGCGGTCGGCCACGCCCACATCGACACCGCATGGCTATGGCCGATCGAGGAAACGCGGCGAAAGTGCCAGCGCAGCTTTTCCACCGCCGTGGCGCTGATGGACGACTATCCGGCGTTCAAGTTCGCCTGTTCGCAGGCCTATCAGTACGCGGTGATCGAAGAGACCGACCCCGACCTCTTCGCGCGGATCAAGGCCAAGGTCGCCGCCGGCCAGTGGATCCCCATCGGCGGCAGCTGGGTCGAACCGGACTGCAACCTGCCGTCGGGCGAGTCGATCTGCCGCCAGTTCCTCTATGGCCAGCGCTATTTCGAGCGCGCGTTCGGCGCCCGATCGACCGTGTTCTGGAACCCCGACGTGTTCGGCTACGCCGGCCAGCTGCCACAGCTGATGCGCGAGGCCGGCATGACCCGGTTTCTGACCCAGAAGCTGTCGTGGAACCGCTTCACCACGCCGCCTCACCACAGCTTCCACTGGCGCGGCATCGACGGCAGCGCGGTGTTGACCCACTTCCCGCCAGCCGACACCTACAATGGCATGGCCAGCATGGCCGAGCTTCGCTACCACGCGGCCAACTACAAGGACGCCGACCGCTCGGCCGACGCCTATTATTTGTTCGGCTACGGCGACGGCGGCGGGGGGGCCAACGCCGGCATGATCGAAGCCCTGGCGCGCGCCGGCGACCTGCAAGGCGTCCCGCGCAGCGCCATCCGCACGCCGGACGCCTTTTTCGAACGCCTTGAGGCAAACGCAGCCGACCTGGCCGCGATCGAGGGCGAACTCTATTTCGAATACCACCGCGGCACCTACACCAGCCAGGCGCGGGTCAAGCGTTTGAACCGGCTGGTCGAGGGGCGTCTGCAAGACCTCGACTTTCTCTCGGCGGCCAGCGGGCTTTGCGGGCAAACGGCGCCGAGCCGCGAGACTGTGGAAGCCCTGTGGCGCACGCTGCTGGTCAACCAGTTCCACGACATCCTGCCCGGCAGCGGCATCCGCGAGGTCTATGAGCGCACCGAGCGCGAGCTGGGCGAACTCGCCGACGACGCCCAGGCTCTTGCGCGGGACCTGCTCGATGGCCTGTCGGCGTCTGAGGCGCCGGCCGGCGCGCATCCTGTCAACACCACGGGCTTTCCCCGCGCGGAGATCGCTCTGGACCCGGCCGGAGAGCTCCAGTTCGTCATCGCCCAGCCATTCTGCGCCGGCGAAATCGCCACGTCGGGGGAGCGCGTCACGCTCTCAACGGACGCCGAAGGTCGATACGGCCTGGACAACGGGCGGCTCAGTGCAACGTTCACCGCCGGGGGCGCGCTGCGCTCCCTTGTTCATCAGGCGACGGGGCGGGAAGCCATGGCCGGCGACGGCAACCGCATCGTCGTCTTCGATGACCGGCCAACCGAATACGAGGCCTGGGACATCGATCCCTTCGCCCTGGAAACCGCGCGCGATGCCCCCGGCGCCCATACAACCGAAGTTGTATCGAGCGGCCCCCTACGGGCCGAGATCCGCTTCGAACGCCGCCTCGGGACCGCCAGCCGCATGGTCCAGACCGTGCGCCTCGACGCCGGCGCCGACCGCCTCGAGTTTTCGACCCTGATCGACTGGCGCGAGCGGCGCACCCTGGTCAAGGCGGTGTTTCCGATCGCCTGCAGTTCGACGAAGGCCACGTACGAGACCATGTTCGGCGCCGTCGCACGACCCACGCACGCCAACACCGACGCCGATCTGGCCCAGTTCGAGGTCCCCGGCCACCGCTGGGCGGACCTCTCCGAACACGGCTTTGGCGTCTCCCTGCTCAGCGATTCGCGCTACGGCTTTTCGACCTTCGGAAACCAGATGGCCCTGAGCCTGGTCCGCGGGACGACCTCGCCCGATCCCCTGGCGGATGTCGGCGAACATCGGTTCAGCTACGCCCTCTTCCCGCACGCCGGCGACTGGCGGACCGCCGGCACGGTCGGCGAAGCGGCGCGCTTCAACCGGCCGCTCTTATGGGCGCCGGGGCCGCCAGCGGCGATCCTGCGCACGCCCCTGGCCGTCGCCAGTCCGGCCCGGGTGGTCATCGACACCATCAAGCCGGCCGAGGATGGCGATAGCTGGCTGGTGCGCCTCTACGAAAGCTGCGGCGGCCACGTCACCGCCGAAATCTCTTTTGGCGTCCCCGTGACGGCGGCGTGGCTCAGCAACACACTCGAAGACAAGGTCATGCCGCTGGCCCTCGAGAACGGCGCTCTGGCATTGCCTTTGCACCCGTTTCAGATCGCCACCCTGCGCCTCGACTGATCCAGCCGGCCGCCGCGAGCCGTAAAACCGCCGCGATGAGCCGATAGCCGGCGCCGGAAATGCCCGCCATGCGAACCCTTGTCTCGACAGCCCTGCTGATCGCGCTGATGGCCGGCGTCGCCAATGCCGCCGTGGTCGAGGTCGCCGTCAATGGCGTGCGCAACGCCAACGGCCGCGTGCATGTCGACCTTTGCACCCAGGCGACCTTTCTCAAGGGCGACTGCCCCTATCATGGCGACGCCGACGCCAGGCCCGGCGCGACCGTCGTCACCATCGCCGGCGTGCCTCCAGGCGTCTACGCAGCCCAGGCGTTCCATGACGAGACGGGTGGGGGCGTCGTTCACCAGGGGCTATTCGGCATCCCCAAGGAGGCCATCGGCTTTTCCAACAATGCGCCGCTACATGTGCGTGGACCGGACTTCGACGACGCCGTGTTCAGCGTCGATCGGGGGGTTGAGCGAATTTCCCTTCGCGTGCGACGTCTGCTGAGGACTGACGGCTGAGCGCGTCTCGCACCATGGCCTGAAAGGCGGCGAGCGCACCCTCGTGGCGGGGAGACAGTCGTCCTGCCTGATAGATGCCCGCATCGAGATTTTCCTGGACGCGCTCGACGATCTCGATGTCTTCGGCGGTCACCTGATCGCTCATCGCCAGGGTCGCGGCATCGACCGTTTCGTCTCGCGGCATCAGGTAGATGTAGTCCAGCCGCGTCATAGCCGCGCCCTGCGGCGAAATGCATTCAAGCATCAGCCCGCGGCCATAGACGTTGACGCCGAGATTGGGCCAGAGCCAGCCCCAAAGACCACCGTAGACGGCCCCGGCGTTGCGCAGCGGCGCATCATGCAGCGCGACCCTTCCTTCCACGCGCACGGCGTAGCGGCTGGAGTCGATCTCGGCGTCCAGGCCGGGGTGGACCAGCGGCACGTGATAGCCCTCGAGATAGTTTTCGACATAGGTCTTCCAGTTGCAGGCCAGAGTGTGGCTGCGCGTCAGGGCGACGCCAAGATCGCTCCACTCGGCGCCCGCGAGCCGCGCTTCGAGCGGCGCCGTCCATGCCGCAAGCGGGCCCTGATCGCCGGCCATGGCCACGAACACAAGGCCGCGCCATGTCTCGACGCCGACAGGGAACAGGCCAAACTCCCTGACATCGAAATCCGCCGCCGGACCGAAATCCCGCGCCGCCTTGAGCCGCCCGTCATAGGCGTAGCGCCAGCCGTGATAGCGGCAGACGATGTCCCCTTCGCAGCGTCCGCTTTCGCCCAGGGTCAGTGGCCCGGCACGGTGGCGACAGACATCGTGAAACCCTCGCAAGCTTCCCTCATCATCGCGAAGCACGAACAACCGATAGCCGGCGATGGTGCGGGCGACCCAGCAGCCCGGGTCGGCCAGGGCGCTCTCGTGGCCGAAAAACTGCCAGCTGCGCGCGAAGATCGAGGTGCGCTCAAGCGTCCACACCGCAGGATCGCAATACAAGGAAGCGGGGAGCGTCGCGCCCCCTCCA